>Ga0255338_1000269_pt1 | contig 201930 bp, 181 predicted proteins | sample MeOH1_35cm_T4_19_FD_203715 | JGI IMG/M metagenome (GOLD analysis project Ga0255338, IMG submission 203715) | Sandy soil microbial communities from University of British Columbia, Vancouver, Canada - MeOH1_35cm_T4_195 | ecosystem: Engineered > Artificial ecosystem > Sand microcosm >...
TTGGTCTTCGAGGCCACTTCGCGCACCATCTGCGCGCCCATGTTCTCGAACTTGTCCTCGAGCTCGATCTCCTTGGCGACGGTGACGCCGTCCTTGGTGATGCGCGGGGCGCCGAACGACTTGTCGATGACGACGTTGCGGCCCTTCGGGCCGAGCGTCACCTTCACGGCGTTGGCGAGGATGTCGACGCCGCGCAGCATGCGGTCACGGGCGTCGGACGAGAAGCGAACGTCCTTGGCAGCCATCGGGTATGTCCTTTTAAACGTTGGTTCTTCAGCGGATCAGGGGGCGCGGCGTCAGCCGACGACGCCCATGATGTCGGTCTCCTTCATGATGAGGAGATCCTCGCCGTCGATCTTCACTTCGGTGCCGGACCACTTGCCGAACAGGATGCGGTCGCCCTTCTTGACGTCGAGCTTCACGAGCTCGCCCTTGTCGTTGCGGGCACCGGGGCCGACGGCCACCACCTCGCCCTCCTGCGGCTTCTCCTTGGCGGTGTCCGGAATGATGATGCCGCCCTTGGTCTTCTCCTCCGACTCCAGTCGGCGGACGACGACGCGGTCGTGCAACGGACGGAACTTCATCGCTGTCTTCCTCTTCGATGAGTGACCCGGATGGCCCGGCCGATCGGTCCGGGCCGAAGATGATGCCGATTGCGGCGCCCGTCGCGCCGGCCCGCCGGGCTCCCTCGCGCCCTGCGCGGCCGGCCGCGTAGCGGCCGCCCACCTTGCTAGCACTCGTGTCGAGCGAGTGCCAGCGAGGCGGCTTGCATGTAGGAGCGGCCGTGGAAGCTGTCAACCCGCGCGCGGCGCCCGCGCGTGCGGAAGGGCGGGCCTCGCGCGCGGGGCCGCGTGCGGAAGGGCGGGCCTCGCGCGCAGGGCCGTTTGTGCCGCGAGTGGTCGACAGTCCGTTCACCGTCCTCCCCGAGGGTCGGAATGCGCCTATCTGCTGGTGGCAGGTTCGGCGCAGGGTGCGCCGCGCAAGGGAGTGGTTCGATGGCGAAGGTGCTGGTGCTCTACTATTCGAGCTGGGGCCACATGGAGCAGATGGCCAATGCGGCCGCGGAAGGCGCGGCGGCGGCCGGCGCCACCGTGACGGTGAAGCGCGTTCCGGAGCTGACCCCGATCGAGGTGGCCAAGCAGTTCCACTACAAGCTCGACCAGGCGGCGCCGATCGCCGACCCGAACGAGCTCGCCGACTACGACGCGATCATCTTCGGCACGCCGACCCGCTACGGCAACATGGCCGCCCAGATGAAGAACTTCCTCGACCAGACCGGCGGGCTGTGGATGAAGGGCGCCCTCGTCGGCAAGGTCGGCTCGGTGATGGCCTCCTCGGCCACCCAGCACGGCGGCCAGGAGTCGACCATCCTGTCGTTCCACACCGTGCTCCTGCACCAGGGCATGGTGATCGTCGGCCTGCCCTATGCCTTCCAGGGGCAGATGGGCGTCGACGAGGTCAAGGGCGGCTCGCCCTACGGCGCCACCACCATCGCCGGCGGCGACGGCTCGCGCCAGCCGAGCGCGGTCGAGCTCGAGGCGGCCCGCTACCAGGGCGGCCACGTCGCCCAGATCGCGGCGAAGCTCGCCGGCTGATCCGCCCCTGCGGCGCAGAGTCTTCCGGAGGCCGCGGTTCCGCCGCGGCCTCCGTTCGTTTCAGGATGAGCTCCTGATCCGCGGCGGCTTCAGCACCACCACGCAGGCGCCGATGATCACCGCCGCCCCGGCGAGCGTCGAGAGCGTCGGCACCTCGCCGAAGAACGCCCAGCCGAACAGCGTCGCCCACAGGAACGAGGTGTATTCGAGCACCGAGAGCCGGGCCACGTTGGTGCGCGACAGCGCCCAGGCGAGGCCGAGCTGCCCGCCGGTGCCGAGGAGGCCGCAGAGCGCCAGGAGCCACAGGCTCGCGGCCGGCGGCGGCGTCCACACCAGCCAGGCGACCGGGATCAGGAAGGCGCCGGCGAACACCGTCTGCAGCAGCACCATCACCTCGACGGAGTCGTGCCGCGACTGGCGCCGCACCAGCACGTTCGACAGCGCGTAGAAGAAGGTCGCGCCGATCGAGGCGGCGAAGCCGAGCAGCGCCCCCGACCGGTCGCCGCCGCCGCCGAGCTGGCCGTGCAGGATGACGATGACGCCGCTGAAGCCGATCACGAGCCCGACGAGGACGCGCGGGTGCAGCGGCTCGGCGAGCAGCAGCCGGCCGAGCAGCGCGATGAAGAACGGCGCCAGGAAGCCGATCGCGATGCAGTCGGCGAGCGGCAGCACCGACACCGCGTAGAAGAAGCTCATCGACACGCCGGCGATCAGGAGCCCGCGCAGCCCGTTGGCGACGAACGAGCGCAGCGGGATCGGCGTCGGCCGGCGCAGGTAGACGGCGAGCGCGAACGGCGAGCCGGCGGCGTATCGAAGGCACACCGCCTGGCCGATCGGCAGCATCGCCACCACCGCCTTCATGGTCGCGTCCATGCCGATGAACACGGCGATGCCGGCCGCCCCGACCATGATCGGCACGAAGGAGAGGTCGTTCTTCATCGCGCGGCCGAAAGCGCGAGGTCGTAGGCGAATTCCCAGGACTGCGACACGTCGGCGACGTGGCGGACGCCGGGCAGCCGGCGGAAGCCGTGCCGCTCGTAGAAGCGGTGCGCGTCGGCGAAGCGGGTGTCGGTGAAGAGGCGGACGCGGCGCGCCCCGGCGGCGCGGGCGAGGTCGAGCGCCTGCGCCAGCATCCGCGAGGCGACGCCGCCGCGGCGGGCGGCGCGCGCCACGTAGACCTTGCCGATCTCGTAGGCGGCCGGGTCGCGCGTCGGGAACACGGCGAGCGAGCCCACCACCGTGCCGTCGGCCGCCTCGGCCACCCACATCCGGCCGCCGCGCGAGGCGTAGGCCGTCGCCGGGCGGGCGAGCTCGGGGAACTCCGCCTCGGCGTAGAAGCAGCCCGGATACTCGGCGAAGCACGCCGCGATGACGCGGGCGACGGCGGGGCCGTCGGCGTCGGTCGCGGGCCGGATCGTCGGCAGGGGAGGGGCGGTCATCGGAGGACGCGGGCACCGGAGGTGAGACCCGAGGCTTAGCCGATCGCCGGTCGTTGGGGAAGGCCGGCCCGGACGCATTCCCCCGATCGCGGCTTGACCGGCCGGGCGGCGGCTCTTAGAGCGACGGGACTTCCCGCCGATCCGGAGAGCCGCGATGGCCGACGCCGACCCGATGAGCCCGTCCCGCTCGTTCCAGGGCCTGATCCTGACGCTCCAGCGGTTCTGGGCCGAGCGCGGCTGCGCGGTGCTGCAGCCCTACGACATGGAGGTCGGCGCCGGCACCTTCCACCCGGCGACGACGCTGCGCTCGCTCGGGCCGAAGCCGTGGAAGGCCGCCTACGTGCAGCCCTCGCGCCGCCCGAAGGACGGCCGCTACGGCGAGAACCCCAACCGCCTGCAGCACTACTACCAGTTCCAGGTCATCCTGAAGCCCTCGCCGCCCGACCTGCAGGACCTCTACCTGCAGAGCCTCTACGCCATCGGCATCGACCCGCTCGTGCACGACGTGCGCTTCGTCGAGGACGACTGGGAGAGCCCGACGCTCGGCGCCTGGGGCCTCGGCTGGGAGTGCTGGTGCGACGGCATGGAGGTGTCGCAGTTCACCTATTTCCAGCAGGTCGCCGGCTTCGAGTGCGCGCCCGTCTCGGGCGAGCTCACCTACGGCCTCGAGCGGCTCGCCATGTACGTGCAGGGCGTCGAGAACGTCTACGACCTCAATTTCAACGGCCGCGACGGCGCCGAGCGGATCACCTACGGCGACGTCTTCCTGCAGGCCGAGCAGGAGTTCTCCCGCCACAACTTCGAGCACGCCGACACCGAGATCCTGCTGAAGCACTTCCAGGACGCCGAGAAGGAGTGCCGCCACCTGATCGATGCCGGCTGGACCGGCGAGGGCGAGGCGCGCCGCCACCAGATGGCGCTGCCGGCCTACGACCAGTGCATCAAGGCCTCGCATCTCTTCAACCTGCTCGACGCGCGCGGCGTGATCTCAGTCACCGAGCGGCAGAGCTACATCCTGCGCGTCCGCACCCTCGCCCGCGCCTGCGGCGAAGCCTGGCTCGCCACCGCCGGCGGCGGGGCGGGGTAGGGGGCGTGCCTCCTACCTCCTGATGGGTCGGCCGGCACCACGTCGCAGTGCCTGAGGCCGTAGCGCCGGGCGGGCGGTCGCCCGTCCGGCCGCCGATCCGGCGCTGCTACCGCGCTGCCGGCTCGGCGCACGTCCGCGGCCCGCCGCGGTGCGCGCCGTGGCCGCAGCGCAGGCCGACGAGATCGGGGCGTGCGACCTGCGTCTTGCGCGCGCTCTTCTCCCGGCCCGGCAGGTCGGGCACCGCCGCCTCGTAGAGCCAGGCGTTGAGCAGCTTGCGCACCGACTTGTCGCCGCTGACCTCGACCGCGGTATCGACGAAGTCGGTCGACGACACCTTGTGGTAGCGGAACTTCGTCGCCCAGGTGCGCATGATCTTCATGAAGGTCTTCTCGCCCACCTTGAGCTGCAGGGCATAGAGCGCCGAGCCGCCGCGCAGGTAGGTGCGGTCGGAGAAGAGCTGCTCCGGCGTCTCGACCACCGCCGGCCCGATCTTCTCCTGGACGACGTAGTCGTAGATCTCCGTCATGTCGGCGTCGAAGCCGGCGGGGTCGTGGCGGTTCGGCCACAGCACCTCGAAATACGTGGCGAAGCCTTCGGCGAGCCACAGATCCTTCCATCTGGAGACCGACACCGAGTTGCCGAACCACTGGTGAGCCAACTCGTGGGCGACGACCGCCGCGTCGGCGGCGCCGAGCGGGAAGGTCGACATCGTCTGGGTCTCGAGGGCGTAGTAGAGGATCGGGTCGTCGACGACGACGCTGCCGTAGGACTCGAACGGATACTTGCCGACGAGGCCCTCGAAATAGGTCAGCATTTTTTTGGCGTCGAGATAGCCGGCGATGTCGGCTTTCGGTGTCTTGTCCGTCGTATAGACGCGCAGCGGCGTGCCGGAGGCGGTCCGCGCCGTCGACACCTTGAACTTGTTGACGTGGACCGTGGCGAGCCATGTCGTCATCGGCTCACGCATCTGCCAGGTGAAGCGCAGCTTGTTGCCGACCGTCTCGGTCTTGGTGAGGAGGCCGTTGGCGACGCCGGCGTAGCCCTTCGGCACGGTGACGGTGAACGTGTAGGTCGCCTTGTCGGTCAGCTCGTCGTTCGCCGGGAAGAAGGTCAAGGCGCCGACCGGCTCGCTGACGACATAGGTGCCGCGCTTGTAGTGGAACCAGCCGAGCGTCAGGCTCGGATCGTCGGGCGCCGTCGGATCCTGGATCGGCGTCGGCTTGCCGGCATAGACGATCAAGACCGTGAACTTGGCGTCCTTGGCGATCGGCTTCGGCGGCACGATCGTCAGCTTCTCGCCCTTCTGGGAGAAGCCGGCGCGCTTGCCGTCGACGCTGACGGCGCTCACCTTCAGTCCGGCGAGGTCGAGGCGAAAGCTCCCGAGGCGCTGGTGGGCGCGGATCGTCAGTTCGGCGCGGCCGTCGAGGTTGTTCGCGGCGGGAGCGACGTCGAGGTCGAGGTCGTAGTTGAGGACGTCGTAGCCCTTGTTCCCGAAGCTCGGGAAGAACGGGTCGGCGGCGAGGGCCGGACCGGCGGCGAGGCAGCCGGCGAGCGCGAGCACGACTTTGAGGTTGGGCGTCATCGTCTTGTCTCCAAGAGGGCGAACCGCTCCCAGCCTACGCGCCAACGCGGCAAAGCAAAGCGGCAAGTTGGTCCCGGACGGGACGCGACGGGCCGTCGCATCGTCCGGGGGGATTGATCCGGCAGCCGATCCTTTGCCTGAGCCCCGTCCTGGAGCGCCCGAAGGACCTGGAGCGCCGGAAGGACAAGGGCATCGATCTGATGTACTCGTCTCCGAGACGGGTGCCGGTGAGCATGGGGAAACGAATGAGTGACGATCGCCGCCCGCCCGGCAGCGCCGCCCGCCCGCCGCTCCGGCCCGCCCCGGTCAAGGTGCGCGGCGTCCTCGGGCCGGCGGCGCCGGTCGCGGGCGGGCGCTCGCGCGGGGTGCGGCCGGTCGCGCCGACGGCCGGGCCGGAGCCGCTGGAGCCGTCGCCCCGCCCCTCGACCTCGCGTCCCTCGACCTCCCATCCGTCGGCACCCCCATCCTCGCCGCCGGCGCCGCGCCGCCCGCCTTCCGGCGGCGCGGGAGGCTGAGCCGATGGACTCCGCGGGGCTCACCGCCGTCGTCGTGCCGGGCTTCCTCACCGTCACGATCGCCATCGTCGTGTTCTTCGTCGGCGCCGGGCTCAACGGCCGCGTCGCCCTGCTGTCGCGCTTCAACATCCCCGATGCGGTCACCGGCGGCATCCTGGCGGCGCTCGTCACGCTGGCGCTGCACGAGCTCCTCGCCCTCGAGGTCGGCTTCACCCTCGCCGCGCGCGACCTCCTGCTCCTCTACTTCTTCGCCGGCATCGGCCTCAACGCGCGCCTCGCCGACCTCGCGGCGGGCGGCCGGCCGTTCCTCGTCCTCCTGGCGCTGACGCTCGTCTTCCTGGTCGTGCAGAACCTCGTCGCCGTCGGCGCGGCCCGGCTCCTCGGCCTGCCGGAGGGCGTCGCCGTGATGCTCGGGTCGGCCTCGCTGATCGGCGGCCACGGCACCACCATCGCCTGGGCGCCGATCGTCGCCGCGCGCTTCGGCTTCGCCGAGGCGCTCGAGGTCGGCATCGCCTCGGCCACCCTCGGCCTCGTGGTGGCGAGCGTGCTCGGCGGCCCGATCGCCCGCTTCCTGATCACCCGCCACCGCCTCTCCGGCCCGACCAGGGAGCCGCAGGTGGTCGGCATCGCCGACCCGCCGCAGAGCCGCGCCGACCTCACCGTCGACCACGTCTCGCTGCTCGGCACGATCCTCGTGCTCAACGTGGTGATCCTGATCGGCTACTCGCTCGAGGAGGCGGTCGAGGCGACGGGCGTCAAGCTGCCGCTGTTCGTCGTCTGCATGTTCGTCGCGATCCTCGCCACCAACACCGTGCCGCGCCTCGCCCCAAAACTCCGCTGGCCGACGCGCACGCGCGCCCTCGCGCTCGTCTCCGACTTCTCGCTCAACATCTTCCTGGCGATGTCGCTGATGAGCCTGCAGCTGTGGACGCTGGGCGGCCTCGGGCCGGCGCTCGTCGTGGTGCTCGCGGTGCAGGCCCTCGTCTGCACCGCCTACATCCTCCTCGTCGTCTTTCCGGCGATGGGGCGCGACTATGAGGCGGCGGTGCTCTCGGCGGGCTTCACGGGCATCGGCCTAGGTGCTACGCCCACCGCCATCGCCAACATGACGGCGGTGACCAAGGTGCACGGCGCGGCACCCATCGCCTTCATCATCCTGCCCCTGGTGTCGGCGTTCTTCATCGACATCGCCAACGCCATCGTCATCGGCCTGTTCACGTCGTAGCGGATCTCTCCCATGCCCGACCTCCTGATCGAACTCTATTGCGAAGAGATCCCGGCCCGGATGCAGCGGCGCGCCGCCGCCGACCTCAAGGGCCTCGTGACGAACGGCCTGGTCGAGGCGGGTCTCACCTACGAGCACGCCCGCGCGCTCGTCACGCCGCGGCGGCTCGCCCTCCACGTCGGCGGCCTGCCGGCCCGCTCGGCCGACGTCGCCGAGGAGCGCAAGGGCCCGCGCGTCGGCGCTCCGGCGCAGGCGCTCGACGGCTTCCTGAAGGCGGCGGGCCTCACCTCGATCGACGAGGCGGAGGTCGTCTCCGACCCGAAGAAGGGCGATTTCTACGTTGCCCGCACCAAGAAGCCCGGCCGCCCGGCGACCGAGATCGTCGCCGACACCGTGGCGGCGGCGGTGAAGGGCTTCCCGTGGCCGAAGTCGATGCGCTGGGGCGCCGCCTCGGCGCAGCCCGGCGCGCTCCGCTGGGTGCGCCCGCTCCACTCGATCCTCTGCACCTTCGGGCCGGAGACCGAGGAGCCGGACGTGGTCACGGTCGACGTCCCCGGCGTCGCGTCCGGCAACGTCACGCACGGCCATCGGTTCCTGGCGCCCGGCGCCATCACCGTGCGCCGCTTCGACGACTACGCGGCGAAGCTCGAGGCCGCCAAGGTCGTGCTCGACCTCGACCGCCGCAAGGACATCATCCTGCACGACGCCAAGGACCGCGCGCTCGCCCTCGGCCTCGAGCTCGTCGAGGACGAGGGCCTGCTGGAAGAGGTCGCCGGCCTCGTCGAGTGGCCGGTGGTGCTCGTCGGGTCCTTTGACCCGGCGTTCCTCGAAATCCCCGACGCCGTCATCCGCTCCACCATCCGCGCCAACCAGAAGTGTTTCGTCTTGCGCGACCCGGCGACCGGCCGGCTCGCCAGCCGCTTCGTGCTCACCTCGAACATCGAGGCGACGGACGGCGGCGCGGCGATCGTCGCCGGCAACGAGCGGGTGGTCCGCGCCCGCCTCTCCGACGCGAAGTTCTTCTACGAGACCGACCTCAAGGTCGCGCTCGAAGACCGGCTGGAGAAGCTGAAGGCGGTCACCTTCCACGAGAAGCTCGGCACGCAGTTCGAGCGCGTCGAGCGCATCGCCCGGCTCGCCCGCGAGATCGCGCCGCTCGTCGGCGCCGACCCGGACAAGGCCGAGCGCGCCGCCCGCCTCGCCAAGGCCGACCTCGTCACCGAGATGGTCGGCGAGTTCCCCGAGCTCCAGGGCCACATGGGCCGCCGCTACGCCGAGGCGCAGGGCGAGGACGCCGAGGTCGCCGCCGCCATCGAGGAGCACTACAAGCCGCAGGGCCCCTCCGACGCGGTCCCCACCGCCCCGGTCTCCGTCGCCGTCGCCCTCGCCGACAAGCTCGACATCCTGGTCGGCTTCTGGGCCATCGACGAGAAGCCGACGGGCAGCAAGGACCCGTACGCGCTGCGCCGGGCGGCGCTCGGGGTGATCCGGGTGCTGTTGACGATCGGTGAGAAGATAAACCTCAGCGCTCCGATGGGTGTTGCGCGCGAGGAACTGCGCCGCCAGCACCCGGAAATCTTTGCGCACTTGGCGCAGTCGGAGGGCGAAAGTGAAGATGCGGCTCACAAGCGAGTCGCCGCTTCGCTCTATCAGGTCGACCTCCTCTCCTTCTTCGCCGACCGCCTGAAGGTCCAGCTCCGCGAGCAGGGCGCCCGGCACGACCTCGTCGACGCCGTCTTCGCCCTCTCCGCCGGCGAGTCCTCGGCCCTCCAAGACGACCTCGTGCTCGTCGTGAAGCGGGTCGAGGCGCTGGGAAAATTCCTCGAGACGGACGACGGGGCGAACCTGCTCGCCGGCTACCGGCGGGCGGCGAACATCCTCAGGGCCGAGGAGAAGAAGGAGGGCGCGGCGTTCGACGGCGAGGTCGAGCCGGCGCTTCTGGCCGAGCCGGAGGAGAAGGCGCTCTACGAGGCGATCGCCGCGGCGCGCGGCGCCGCCGGAGCGGCGGTCGCGGTCGAGGACTTCGAGGCGGCGATGACGGCGCTCGCCGGCCTGCGCCGCCCGGTCGACGCGTTCTTCGAGAAGATCCTCGTCAACGCCGACGACCCGGCCGTGCGCCGTAACCGCCTGACCCTGCTCGCCGGCATCCGCGCCGCCACCCACACGGTGGCCGACTTCTCGAAGATCGGCGGCTGAGGTGTATCGGTGCGACACCTCTCCCGGAGCAAACCCTCCCCCCTCGCGGGGGGGGGCAGGGTGGGGGGCGCCACGGAGACGCCGAGTCGGGATGGCCCCCTCCCTGTCCCTCCCCCTGAAATGTGGGGATACACCGTTGCCGACAAAGCCGGTCTCCGGCGCCGGAAGCGGACCTTCCGATCTTCTGTTCGGGGTGGTTTGCGGACTTCACATCGACGCGCCTAGATGCCTCCTGATGTAGGCGGCGCGGTCTTTCACGGCGGTGCTCCGATCATTGGCAAGCCGGGGCTCAATCTCCGCGATGTTCGGTAAATCGCGCATCCGCTCAACGACTACATCTGCAGCAATTTTCCTTACCAGTGCTGAATTGTCGCCCAAGGCTGTGTCCAGGAGATCCGATGGCTCTCGGGCTGCGATGCAGCGGCTTTCGGTGAGCACAACTCGACGGCGCAATCCCAAGCTCTTATCGGTCCAAGCCCAGCCATAGCCGACAGGCCAAACAGCTTTGCCGCTGAATAAGGCCTTCATCGCCGTTGCTCGGACATCCGGGAGCCGCGCTTCGACCGCCAACCTTTGGACGCCAATATCATAGATCGGAAAGCGCAAGGCTTGGCTTAAGGTCCTACCCAGCGCACCTGACCGCCCCTCAAGCAGTAGCGATATGACGGACGTCGCAACATCGGGGTTGCTCAGCACTTCATCGAGGTAAGAGGACTCGTCTGCCCATCGCTGCCAATTATATCGCTGTCGAAACAAGTAGGGTGCGGCGTTCGCGATGATGTTTGGCGATGTCAGCGGCCAAATCCGTCTGACCGCCTGTGCGGCTTCGGTCCGCACCTGGGGAACCCAATCGTTTAAGCGCACCGTGAGTGCAACGAACCGGCCTGTCGAAGAAGCAGCGGAAGTCAAACGCCGCAACGCGGCCTCCCTTACGTAGCCGTCGGCGTCGAAGATCAGAACCCACGCGGCGTCTGGGAATGCGTGCATCGATACGTTGGCCACTCGTCGTCTGTCATGGCCATAGCTCAAACACGTGGCGGCAAGGCAATCCCCAAACGCCAGCACTTCAGATGCTTGAGCTTGATCGAGTTGGACCAGAGCATTGCGACATGCCTGCTCATCGAAAGTCGCAAGGGGAGGCGCTCGCCGGCCGTACCGGCCTCGAACGAACGCCATGAAATCAAGGATCACGCCCATCCTACCCCGCGCCCCTGTGGGGGTAGGAACCTAGCTTGCGAGCATGACTGCGTATAGCGGACGTTCCGAACGTCGCTGATGGGTCGTGCCGGTTCCTGGCATCGGCTCCTGATCCAGACCTTCAGATCGCGACGGCGATGGCGAGCAATTGTCGTTCCCGGTGAACACCCGCCCGCGGGAGGGGACCAACCCGAGAAGGCGGAGCGTGCCGCCCCCCTCACACCAGCGCGATGAGCCGGGTCGGGCCGCCGGTCGCGCCCTTCACCTTCGGGGCGCCGACGACGAGCGTCGCGCCGGTCGGCGGCAGCGCGTCGAGGTTCGCCACGCACTCCATGCCCCAGTGGCCGGAGGGCAGCCAGGAATAGTGGACGGCGAAGTCCTTCGACTGGCCGGGGTCGAGCGACAGGGTGTCGACGGCGATGCCGCCGGCGTTCTTCTCGGCGAGCAGGTCGGTCGCCGCCTTGGAGAAGCCGGGGAAGTGCAGCCCGGCGGCGTCGGCGCCGCGGAAGGCGTCGCTGCCGGCCTTGGCGTCCCAGCCGCTGTTCATGGCGACGCAGGCCCCGGCCGGGATCGCCCCGTGCGCCGCCTCGAAGGCGAGGATGTCGTCCGCCGTCACCGCGTAGTCGGGGTCGGCGGCGGCCTTCGCCTTCACGTCGAGCACGACGAGCGGCACCACGAGGCGCTCGACCGGGATCTCGTCGACGCTCATCGCGCCGGGCTGCGAGAAGTGCAGCGGCACGTCCATGTGCGTGCCGACGTGCTCCTCGAGCGTCCAGATGTTGAGGTTGTAGCCGTTCTTGTCGATCGCGTATTTCGGCGTGATGGCGATCGCCGGGTCGCCCGAGAAGGTCGGGAAGGCCGGCGCCAGGGTGTGGGTGAGGTCGATGGCCTTGCTGAAGGTGGCCGGCGCGGCGCGGGCCGGCACGGCGGAGGCCTGGAAGGTGGCGGCGGCGGCGCCGGCGGCGCCGAGCCCGAGCAGCAGGCTGCGGCGCGAGAGGCGCGCGTGCACGGCCTCCATGCATCCCGGAACGCACATGACGGAACTCCCATCTGGTGGTTGTCGCGAGGCGAGACGCGGAGAAGTTTAGCGGCTGATCAAGAATTTGCCATGCCCGAGTCGCGGGCAGCGGGCGGCCGTCGCTCAGGGGGATTCGGTCTCGCCGGTCTGCTCCAGCGCCTTGCGCAGGCGGCCGAAGGCGAGGCGGATGCGCGACTTCACGGTGCCGAGCGGCAGGCCGGTCTCGGCCGCGATCTCGCCGTGCGAGAGCTCCTGGAAGAAGGCGAGGCGGATCAGCGCCCGCTGCTCGGGCGGCAGGCCGGCGAGGGCGGCGGCGACGCGCGCCTCGCGCCGGCGCCCGTCCACCGCCTCCGACGGGTCTTCGGCCGGCGGCGGCTGGAGCAGCGAATCATGCGGGTCGAGCGCCGCCGAGCGGTCGCGGCGCGCCATGTCGATGCGGCGGTTGCGGGCGATGCGGAAGAGCCAGGTGGCGACGGTCGATTTCGAGCGGTCGAACAGGGCGGCCTTCCGCCACAGCACCACCATCACCTCCTGCACGATCTCCTCGGCCGAGCCATTGTCGGTGCCGAGGCGGCGGAGATAGGCGTTGAGGCGCGGGCCGAAGTGGTCGAACAGCGCGATGAAGGCGGCGCGGTCCTGGGCGGCGGCCACCCGCTCGACGAGGTCGGCGAAGCGGTCGCGGCCCGCGGCCCCGGCGTCCGCCGCCGTGCCCGCCGCTCGCCCGTCTCCCGTCGCGTCTCCGCCCACAGCTTTTCCGGCACTGGAGAATCGGGCCACGGCGGCCCTCCCGCGCCCGCCGGAGCACCGCTCCCGCAGCCGCGAACCGTCACACTGTTGCCCATTTTCTACCGCCAGCGTGCCGTGCGTCGCGGATCATAGACCGATTTCGGAACACTCGCCACGATCCGACCGGAACCGTTCCCGATGTCCGTCAACGGTTCCGTAACCGTCCCGGGTGATGTATTGCGGGGGCGCGCCACCGAGGGCGCCGCTTCGATCCGACGCGAGCCCCAGACGAACCGGCAGGAGACGATGCAGGTACGCACGCTCATTTTCACGGCCTTGCTGAGCGCGAGCGCGATCGCCCCGGCTTTCGCGCAGGGCGCGCAGCCGACGCTCCTCAAGCAGACCAACGACTGGTCGGCCTTCGTTCACGGCGCCGGCGGCGGCAAGGTGTGCTTCGCGCTGACCGTGCCGAAGACCAAGACCCCGCCCAACCTCAACCACGGCGACGTGTTCTTCTTCATCTCCAACCGCCCGGGCGAGGGCGTGAAGAACGAGCCGAGCATCCTCGTCGGCTACCCGTTCCAGGAGAACTCCCGCGTCACCGTCGACATCGACGGGCAGAAGTTCACCCTGTTCACCAAGGGCGAGGGCGCCTGGGTGGAGAACGCCGCCGAGGAGGCGACGCTGCTCGCGGCGATGCGCAAGGGCAAGGGGATGTCGGTCACCGGCACCTCCGGCCGCGGCAATCCGACGAGCTACACCTTCTCGCTGTCCGGCGTCACGGCGTCGATCAGCGAGGTCGACAAGGCCTGCAACTAGAAGGGCCTGCAGCGAGCGGGCCCGCGCCCGACCGCGGCCTACGGGCCTCGCCCTTCCGCACGGCCACGCGCGCCGGCGCTCCCCGACGGGACGCCGGCGCCGCGCGTTTCGGCCATCCTTTCGCCGATCTGGGCGGCCAGTCTCGCATCGCGGCGCCCGACGCACTAGATTGGCGGCGCCACCCGCGCTCCGCCCCTCCGGCTCGAAGGCCTCATCCGACCATGGCGACCGTTCTCGACATCTCGCGCGACCCGGCCGTCGTGCCGCCGGCGGCCGCCGCCGCCGAGCCGCGCCCGTCGCTGATCGGGCTCTCGCGCGAGGATCTCGCGGCGCGGCTCGTCGAGTTTGGCGTGCCGGCCGGCCAGGCGCGGATGCGCGCCTCGCAGCTCTGGCACTGGATGTACCACCGCGGCGTCGCCGACTTCGCGCTGATGACCAACGTCGCCAAGGACCTGCGCGCCCGCCTCGCCGAGGCGTTCACGCTCGAGCGGCCGGAGATCGTCGTCGAGCAGGTGTCGCAGGACGGCACCCGCAAGTGGCTGATGCGCTTCCCGGCCCGCGGCGCCGGCCGCCCGGTCGAGGTCGAGACGGTCTACATCCCCGAGGAGGGGCGCGGCACGCTCTGCCTGTCGAGCCAGGTCGGCTGCACGCTCACCTGCACCTTCTGCCACACCGGCACGCAGACCCTCGTCCGCAATCTGACCGCCGAGGAGATCATCGCGCAGATCCTCGTCGCGCGCGACCGCCTCGGCGACCATCCGGGCGGCGAGACGCCGGACGGCACCGCCGTGCCGCGCGAGGGCCGGCTCGTCTCCAACATCGTGATGATGGGGATGGGCGAGCCGCTCTACAATTTCGACAACGTCAAGACGGCGCTCCTGATCGCCACCGACGGCGAGGGCATCGCCCTGTCGCGGCGGCGGATCACGCTGTCGACCTCCGGCGTCGTGCCGATGATCGAGCGGGCCGGCGCCGAGATCGGCGTCATGCTGGCGATCTCGCTGCACGCCACCAACGACGCCCTGCGCAACGAGCTGGTGCCGCTCAACCGCAAGTACCCGATCGCCACGCTGCTCGAGGCCTGCCGCGACTATCCGGGCCTCTCCAACGCCCGCCGCATCACCTTCGAGTACGTGATGCTGAAGGGCGTCAACGATTCGCCCGCCGAGGCGCGCGCCCTCGTCCGCCTGCTGCGCGGCATCCCGTCGAAGATCAACCTGATCCCGTTCAACCCGTGGCCGGGCTCCGACTACGCGTGCTCCGACTGGTCGACGATCGAGGCCTTCGCCGAGATCGTCAACAACGCCGGCTACGCCTCGCCGATCCGCACCCCGCGCGGCCGCGACATCCTCGCCGCCTGCGGCCAGCTCAAGTCCGACTCGCAGCGCATGGGCGCGCGCGAGCGGATGGCGCTCGCCGCCATGGTCGCCGGCACGGCGGACTAGCGGGCCCGTGGGCGTCTTCCTCGCCCTCCTCTGGCACCTCGCGCGCATCGTCGGCGGCTTCATCCTGGCGTCGATCGCCGCCGGCGGCGTCGTCGTCGCCGCCTGGGGGCCGATGGGCGGCGCCTTCGAGGAGGCCTGGACGGCGGTCGACTTCATCGGCTCGGCCGTCTTCCTGGCGATCTTCATCGGCGGCTTCGCGGCCGTCCCGGCCCTCGTGGCGATGGCCGTCGCCGAGGTGTTCCGGATTACGAGCCCGTACTACTTCGTGCTCAGCGGCGGCGTCGTCGCCATGCTGCCCGGGCTGCCGTTCGCCTTCGACCCCGCGACCGAGACGCCGGCGGCGGCGGTCGCCTCCGGCGTGCCGTTCCTGACGCTGCTCGCCGCCGCCGGCTTCGTCGCCGGCGTGGTCTACTGGCTGGTCGCCGGCCGCCACTCCGGCAACTGGCGCCTCTGCCTCGACCGCGAGGTCTGACCGGGCCGAGGCCCGGCCGGCACCGCGGCGATCAGCTCGGCCGCGACGACAGCAGCAGGCGGACGGCGAAGGCCCCCATCACCCCGGCGAACAGCCAGTCGATCGCCCGCGACAGCCGCCGCGAGCCGCGCAGCGCCGCCGACACCCGCCCGGCCGCGAGGATCATCGCCACCGTGAACGGCGTCGCGACGACGACGAAGGTGAGCCCGAGGAAGATCAGCTTGCCCGTCGCCGCCGGGTCGTCCGGCGACACGAACTGCGGCAGGAAGGTCGCGAAGAACACGATGATCTTCGGGTTCAGCAGGTTGATCGCGAGCCCCTTGCCGAACACCCGCATCAGCGGGTCGGCCGTCCCGCCGGCGGCGGCGCTGCCGAGCGAGGAGCCGTGCCGCAGCGTCTGCACCGCGAGGTAGAGGAGGTAGGCCGCGCCCACCACCTGCAGCACCAGGTAGGCGGTCGCCGAGGCGGCGAGCAGCGCCGAGAGGCCGAGCGCGACGAGCAGGGTGTGCATCACGAGCCCGGTCGAGCAGCCGGCGAAGGCGGCGAAGCCGGCGGCGGTCGACTGGCCGACCGCCTTGCCGAGGAAGAACGTCATGTCCGGCCCGGGCGTCAGCGTCAGCGCGATCGCGGCGGCGACGAAGGTGGCGAGCACCGCGGCCGACGGCACGAAGGCGAGGGGGTCGGCGGTCACCACGTCCATGCGGGTCCTCCTCAGCGCTCGCGGCGCTCGATGAACACCTTGCTCCGGAAGCGCAGCACCGGCTCGCCGTTCTGGTTCCGGCCGGCGTTGTCGAACATCACGAGGCCCCAGCCCGGCCGCGAGGCGAGCGGGCGCTTGTCGGCGGGGGTCGAGAAGAAGGTCAGCCGGTCGCCCGGCCGCACCGGCCGCGGCCACGTCAGGCCCTCGAAGCCGGGCGAGGCGCCGACCTTCGCCACCGCCTCGCCGCGCGCCGCCATCTCGGCCGACAGGCGGTCGTTGTAGGCGACGAAGGTGCGCATGAAGAGCCCGGCGGTCTGCCAGCCGGAGGCGATCAGCCCGCCGTAGAGGCTCGCCCGGGCGGCCGCCTCGTCGACGTGGAAGGGCTGCGGGTCGTAGGCGCGGCCGAAGCGGACGATCTCCTCCGCGCTCACCGTCTGGGTGCCGAGCTCGGCGGTGACGCCGATCGGCGCGTCCTCGTAGAACCACATCAGGCGCCGGCCTCCCTGAGCCCGAACAGCGCCGGCGCCACCATCGTCAGCACCGTCTCGCCGTCGCCGTTCTCGACCACCACCTCGGCACGGACGATGCCGAAGCCGGGCCGGCTCTGCGAGAGGCGCTTGTCGACGACGCGCAGCCGGCCGATCAGGGTGTCGCCGGGGCGGACCGGGCGGCGCCAGTCGAGCCGGTCGACGCCGAGGCCGCCGGCGGCGGTCGAGCCGGCGATCACGCCGTCGTACATCAGCCGCATCGCCATCGCCGCGGTGTGCCAGCCCGAGGCGGCGAGGCCGCCGAACATGCTGTCGGCGGCGGCCGCCTCGTCGAGGTGGAAGGGCTGCGGGTCGAAGTCGGCGGCGAAGGCGATGATCTCCTCGCGCGTCACCGCGTAGCTGCCGAGCGGATAGTCCCGCCCGACCTCGAGATCCTCGAACGCGAGACCCGTCATCGCTGCCGACCCCGCGCCGCGCTCAGGTGTTGAACTTGAAGAGCAGAACGTCGCCGTCGGCGACCACGTATTCCTTGCCCTCGTCGCGCGCCTTGCCGGCCTCCTTCGCCCCCGCCTCGCCGCCGCAGGCGATGTAGTCGTCGTAGGCGATGGTCTGGGCGCGGATGAAGCCGCGCTCGAAGTCGGAGTGGATCACCGCCGCCGCCTGCGGCGCCTTGGTGCCGCGGGTGATCGTCCAGGCGCGGGTCTCCTTCGGCCCGACGGTGAAGTAGGTGATGAGGCCGAGCAGGTCGTAGCCGGCGCGGATCAGCCGGTCGAGGCCGGGCTCGGTGAGGCCGAGCGTCTCGAGGTACTCGGCCTGCTCCTCCGGCGGCAGCTGGGCGACCTCCGCCTCGATGGCGGCGGAGATCACCACGGCGCCGGCGCCCTGCGCCTTGGCCATCTCGGCCACCTTGTCGGAGAGCGCGTTGCCGGTCGCCGCCGAGGCCTCCTCGACGTTGCACACGTAGAGCACCGGCTTGGCGGTCAGCAGGTTCAGCATGTCGAAGGTCTGGCGCTCGTCGGCGTCGATCTTGGCGAGCCGGGCCGGCTTGCCCTCGCGCAGCAGCACGAGGGCCTTGTCCATCAGGTCGGCCTGGGCCTTCGCCTCCTTGTCGTTCGCCGCGCGCTTGCGCAGCGGCACGACGCGGCGCTCCAGGCTGTCGAGGTCGGCCAGCATCAGCTCGGTCTCGACGGTCTCGGCGTCGGCGATCGGGTCGATGCGGTTCTCGACGTGGGTGATGTCGTCGTCGACGAAGCAGCGCAGCACGTGGGCGATGGCGTCGCATTCGCGGATGTTGGCGAGGAACTGGTTGCCGAGGCCCTCGCCCTTCGACGCGCCGCGCACCAGGCCGGCGATGTCGACGAAGGTGAGCCTGGTCGGCACGATCTGGCCCGACTTGCCCACCGTGCACAGCTTCTCGAGCCGCGGGTCGGGCACCGCCACCTCGCCGGTGTTCGGCTCGATGGTGCAGAACGGGTAGTTCGCGGCCTGCGCGGCGGCCGTCTTGGTCAGCGCGTTGAACAGCGTCGACTTGCCGACGTTCGGCAGGCCGACAATTCCGCATTTGAAGCCCATCGCGGCAGCGTCCGTCTCATCTGGCGGGCCGCGCCATCGGGGCTCCGCGAGCCCGGTGGATAGCGGCGAGCGGGCCGCTCGGCAACCCGCCACGTCGTCGCCGGCCACGGAATTTCGGAACCCCCGGCCGGGGGAGGCGTTTCATTTGCAGTCCGCCGGGCGGTCGAGGGGCCGCGGGCGGCTTCGAAGTTCGGACGATCATGCGCCAAAGGAGATCGATCATGTCCTCCAAGCTTCTTCGAACGACGGCGATCGCCCTGGTCGGCTTCGGCCTCGCCACCGCCCCCGCCGCCTTCGCCCAGACGACGACCGACCCCGCCCAGACGCCGATGGACGCGGCGCCGGCGCCGGGCGGCGACACCCTGCCGGGCACCCCGTCGACCGGCGCCGCGCCGGCCGAGAAGATCTCGCCCGACCCGGTGCAGGACAACGCGGCCGCCGCCCCGGCCATGCCCAACACGGCGACGGTCACCTCGAACATGCAGCCGACCGGCACCGTCCTCGCCGAGGACCTGAAGAGCGCCAAGGTCACCTCGCCCGCCGGCGAGGACATCGCCTCGGTGTCCGACCTCGTGGTCGAGCCGACCGGCGCCATCAAGGGCGCCGTCCTCAGCGTCGGCGGCGTCCTCGGCGTCGGCGGCAAGGAGATCCTGGTGCCGTGGGAGGAGATCACCGTCGGGGCCGACGGCGAGACCCTGGTGCTGGCGATGAGCGAGCAGCAGATCGAGGCGATGCCGGCGTTCCAGCCGCTGCCGAAGGAGGAGGACACCACCTCCGCGGTGCCGGCGCCGACGCCGACCCCGGCGCAGCCCGCCGCGCCGGCCGACTGACGCGGCCACGCCGCGCGAACAGGAAGAGGGTCCGCCTCCGGGCGGGCCCTTTTTCGCGTCGGCGGCGGCGCGTCGGCGTCAGCCCTCGTCGCGTCTCGGCCAGAGCTTGCCGAGCGCGTCGGCGAACGGGCCGCCCGCCTTCGCGGCCTTCGCCGGCGCGGCCGCCGGGCGATCCCCGTCCTCGGCCGCAGGCTTGCCCGCCGCGGACTTCGCAGGGGCGGGCTTGGCCGGGGCGGGTTTGGCCGGGGCGTCGCCCTTCGGCTTCGGCGGGGCGGCGGCGAGGTGGACGCGGTTGGCGAAGGTCGCGTCCTGGCCCTCGGCGAGCAGCGGCGCCGCGGCGGCGATGGCGTCGAGGAGGGGGCCGAGCCACGCCTCGTCGGCCTTGGCGAAGTCGTGCAGCACGTAGCCGTGCACGAGCTCCTTGGCGCCCGGGTGGCCGATGCCGATCCTGAGCCGCCGGTAGCCCTCGCCCAGGTGCTCGCTCAGCGAGCGCAGCCCGTTGTGGCCGCCGTGGCCGCCTCCGGCCTTCAGGCGGAACTTTCCGGGCGGCAGGTCGAGCTCGTCGTGGATCGCCACGATGTCGCCGGGCGCCACCTTGTAGAAGCGCGCCGCCTCGCCGACGGCCCGGCCCGACTCGTTCATGTAGGTGAGCGGCTTGACGAGCAGCGCGCGCTCGCCGCCGAGGGTGCCCTCGGCGATCTCCGCCTGGAACTTCTGCCGCCACGGCGCGAAGCGATGGCGCGCGTGCACGGCGTCGACGGCCAGGAAGCCGACATTGTGGCGGTTGCGGGCGTAGCGCGGCCCGGGATTGCCGAGCCCGGCGAGGATGATCATGCCGTCCTCCGGTGTCCCGGACGCGTGGCCGCCGCGGCAGGCCCCGATCGCGGCGATCGAGGTGGCGCGGCCGGACCCGGCCGCCGCGCGCGGGCGCCGGGCGGCCGGTCGCGAGGTGGCTCCCGGCCGGTGGCCGGGAGCCGGTCTCTCAGCCCTCGGCCTTCTCGGCCGGGGCGGTCTCGTCTTCCGGCAGCACGGCCGGCGCGGCGATCGTCGCGATGGTGAAGTCGCGGTCGCGGATCGTCGGCACCACGCCGTTGGCGAGCGGAACCGCCGAGATGTGCAGCGAGTCGCCGATCTCGAGGCCGGCGAGGTCGCACACGATGTGCTCGGGGATCGCGTCGGCCGGGCACTCGACCTCGACCTCGTGGCGGACGATGTTGAGCACGCCGCCGCGCTTCAGGCCGGGCGACTGCGTCTCGTTGATGAACTGCACCGGGATCTCGACGGTGATGGTCGAGCCCTGGCTGATCCGGAAGAAGTCGACGTGGACCAGCGTGTCGCGCACCGGGTCGAGCTGGAAGTCGCGCGGGATGGCGCGGATCTTCTCGCCGCCGACGTCGATCATCGCGACGTGGGTGAGGAAGCCGCCGTGCTGCAGCTTCAGCCACACCTCCTTGAGGGGCATGGCGATCGGCAGGGCCGGCTTGCCGTCTCCATAGATGACGGCGGGAATCTTGCCTTCACGACGCAGCGCGCGAGCGGCCCCCTTACCAACCCGATCGCGCACCACGGCCGTGAGCTCGTACGTCTGAGCCATCGGTCTCTCCTGATGCTTCGGTTTCGGTGCCGGCGGGCGAGGCCCGTCCGGCGGATCCGGACCGCGACCGCGGTCCGTGGCCCGCCTCCAGGGGTGCGGGACCGCCCGGCTTATAGTCGAGCGGGAGGGCGGCGACAAGCGGGAGGGGGCGCGAGGGCCGGAGCGCGGAGGCGGCGGAGGTTCGGTCGCAGGCCACCGGTCCGCGATCGCCGGGCGCGCCTCAGAAGGATCTCGCCCGAAATGCAAGGTCCCGAAGACGGGAGCGGATCGCCCGCCGCATCCGCCCCCGGGAACCGCACCGCGTCAGGCGAAGCTCGGGAACCGCCCGTCGGCGAACAGGGCCGGCCGCAGGCGGGACCAGTTCGAGGCGAACTGGAAGGTGTCGAGATCGGCGAAGGTCTGTCCGATCACCTGCATGCCCGAGGGCATCCGCTCGTCCACCAGGCCGAGCGGAACGTCCACGACCGGGTAGCGGTTGAGGAGGTTCCACGGCCATGTCAGCGCCGCCCCGAACCCCGTGCCGGTCCACATGTCGACGTTGTCGGCCTTGCTCTTGAACATGTCGGCGCGGATGAGCGGCGTCGCCATCGTCGGCATGAGCAGGACGCGGTAGCCCTTCCCGAAGACCCGCTGTTGAACCTGCCGGTGCAGGCGCTCGACCAGGGCCTCGGCTTCCTCCGCCTGGCGCGGTCCGACGTCTCCGACGACGTCGAGCACCTCCGCCATGTAGGGCGAGAGCACATCCCGATGCGCATTCGAGACGTCCATCAACGTGCCGAGGGATGTCGCCATCAGCCCGCGAATGAAGACGAGCTTCTGGTCCTTCGAGAAGCCGCAGTCGACCTCGTCCACGACGCAGCCGGCCTTGCGGAGCGCTTCGAGGCCGTCCTGCATCGCCGCCTTCACCGACGGAATGACCTCGGCGACGGCCGCGCCCCAGTCGACGGCGATCCGCCACCCCGAGAGGTCCGGATATTCGTGGGGATAGTCGAGGCGGGGCCGGATCGCGGCCATCACCTTGTCGGACGGCCCGGTGATCGCGTTCTGGAGGTGGCCGAGGTCGTCGCAACGTCTCGCGAGCGGGCCCGAGGTCGAGAAGGGAACCTCCCCGCTCGCGACGCGCCCGAACGGCGGCCTGAAGCCGTAGAGGCCATTCTGCGAGGCGGGGATGCGGATCGAGCCGCCCATGTCCGACCCCATCGCCAGCGTTGCGAAGCCCGCGGCCAGCGCCGCCCCCGATCCCGCGGACGAGCCGCCCGGGGAGTACTCGAGGTTCCACGGATTGTGGGTCGTGCCCCAGGCGCGGGTCGAGGCGCCGATGAAGAGATAGAACTCCGGCACCGTCGTCTGGAACGGCATGACGGCACCGGCCGCCTCGAGCATGTCGATGATCGCTGCGTTCTCGGTCGCCGCGGGCGAGTCTTTGTAGACGAGCGAGCCCTGCGTCACCCGCCAGCCCGGCCGGCCGAACTCGTCCTTGATCGCGACCGTGATCCCCTCGAGCGGCCTCGCATCGCCGCGCCGATAGCGGTCCTCGGACTGCTGGGCCTCTTTCAGAGCCTGATCGAAATGCTCGTAGGTGATGCAGTTGACCTTCGAGTTGAGCGCCTCGATGCGCTTGATCTGCGCCTTCAACAGGTCGACCGGAGATGCCTTGCGGGCCTGGAACATCGCGATGAGCTCGTCGACCGTGGCGTAGCTCAGCGGATCGTCGGGTTCGGCCCATGCGGCCGCAGTTCCGAGCTTGGTCGCGACGACGGCGGTTCCCGCGGCTTTGAGGAGCGTTCTGCGGTCGATCATCTGCGCTGCCTTTCGCCGAAGAGGCCGAACGCGACGCAGACCGGAGCAGCGGCTGCGAAGCAGGCCGTCTGCGTGGTCCCAGATTCTGCTGCCGAGAAGCAGTGAGAAATGGGACACGCGGGGAAAACTGGCGACAGCTGATATCTTGGAAGTATTCGGAACCTTGACGCACATCAACCCGCGACGAACTCGCATGCGCGGCGCTGGCCGAGCAATCCGATCGGCCAGCGCCCGGTGTCGGTCCCGGCCCCACGCGAGCCCGCCGACCGAGCCCGGGCGATCGATCGCCGCCGCCCCCCGCTCAGGCGAGGGCGGCGCCGCCGTCGGTCCAGGCGAGGCGGCCGGCGGCGGCCGCGGCGGCGAGGTCGGGGGCGGCGGCGAGGGCGGCGCGGGCGGCCTCGCCCGGTGCCTGCGACAGGGCGAGCGCGGCGGCGAGGCGCTCCGGCGGCGTGCCGGTCGCGAGCACCCGGCCGAGGTCGGCCACCGCCCGGGCGTCGGCGAACGGGCCGACGCAGCGCCAGATCTCGGGGGTGATCGGCCGGCCGGCCGCCCAGCGCTCGTGCGCGTAGTCGACCATGATCGCGGCGAGCGTCGGGTTCGCCCGCGCGTCGAGGCCCTGGATCGGCGCCAGCGTCGCGCCGATGAACAGCGCCTTCAGCACCATCTGGTTCCACGCCGGCTCGTCGAAGCGCTCGCGCGGCAGCGGGTTGCGGTGGGCGATCGCCTCGAACACCGGCTGCACCGCCGAGCGGACGCCGCCGCCGGCGACCGCCAGCAGCCGCTCCGGCGCCGGCAGCAGCGGCAGGGCGCGCAGCACCGCGATGTTCTCCTTGAGGTCGGCGGTGGCGGCGAGCGCCTCGAGCCGCTCGGGAAAGCCCGGCGCTTCGGCGGCCGCGAGCAGCAGCGCGATCCGTCCCGCCTCGTCGACGGCGAGGCCGCGCGGGTCGAAGCCGGGGCGGACGCGCTCGGCCGCCGCGAGGTCGGCCGCGGCGAGGGCGAGGGCGTCGCGGCCGAGCCGGCGCGGGCAGAGGCCGAAGGCGATGGCGAGGGCGCGCTGGTCGCCGCCGGCGCGCGCCGCGGCGATCGCCTCGGCGAGCCAGTGGACGCCCGCCGCCGGCGCCGCGCGGGCGATCCAGCCGGTGAGGAGGTCGCGCCGGGCGGCGAGCGCCGTCCGCGCCGGCGCGTCGGGGGCGGGGCTCGGTCGCTCGAGCGTTTCCGGCATGGCGTCGTCCTCCGTGGCGGCGGCGGTCAGGTCCCGGGCACGACCCGGTGCAGGGCGAGGGTGGCGAGGAAGCCGAGCGCCGCGAGCGCCGCCACCGCCGGCAGGCCGGCGGTCGCGGCGTAGAGCGCGTCGACGAGCGAGATGCCGGCGAGCATCAGGCCGACCGCCCGCGGCACCGCGCCCGGCCGGTCGCGCCGGACGAGGCGGCGGACGGCGACCGCGACGGTCGCGGCGACCGCGGCGAGGGCGACGATCGCCGCCGGCCCGGCCGTGCCGGCGCGGAGGAGGAGCGCGACGGCGACGAGGGCGGGCGCGGCGAGCAGGGCGAGCGGCCACAGGCTGCCGATCCGGTCGAGGCTCTCCTGGCGGGCGGCGTAGGTGACGCCGGCGATGTAGGCGAGGAGGCCGGCGGCGGCGGCGACGACCGGGCCGGTCAGCGCCGCCGCGAAGGCCGCGGTGCCGACATAGACGAGGGCGCGGCAGGCCCCCATCACCACCGGGCTCAGCACGTTGCCCTTGTGGCGGACGTCGTAGGCGATGATCGCCGCGGCGAGCGCGAGGCCGGCGACGGCCGCGGCGAGGCCGCCCGCCGCCATCGCCGCGACGCCGGCGGCGATCAGCGCGAAGCCGATGGCGAACACCGTGCCGGCGCGGATCTCGCCGGCCGGAATCGGCCGCTCGGGCCGCTCGCGGGCGTCGATCGGGTGGTCGAAGGCGTCGTTCAGGTACATGCCGCCGATGTAGAAGGCGGTCATCGCGGCGAGCGGCGGGGCGAGCGTCGCGGCGTCGAGCGGGGCGCCGGCGAGGGCGGCGGCGGCGAGCACGTTGGTCCACACCGTCGGCAGGTTCGACACCCGCCCGAGCCGCAGGTGCGTCCGGACGGCCGCGCGCAGGCCGGGCCGCGTCACCATCGTCTCGCTCATCCGAGCCGCTCGCGCACGAAGGCGAGCTCGCGGGCGATGCCCTCGCTCTTCGACATGCCGCGCAGCTCGTCCGGCAGCACGTCCCAGGTGTAGGTCTCGACCTCGAGATGCGGCGAGAGGTGGCGCCGCCGCAGCGTCTCCAGCACGGCGAGCAGGTCCGGCCGGGTGGAGTCGAGGAGGCCGAAGCCGTCCTGGAAGATCGGCACGTGGCAGTGCACCCGCCACACCTCCGACGGCGCGCCGCCGGCGTCGGCGCGGGCGGCGAAGGCGGGCGCGAGGTCGGCGTGGCGGGTCAGCCGGTCGTCGGCGCGCACCACCGTCTGGTGCAGGTAGACCCCGTCGTCGAAGCGCTTCAGCGCGGCGAGCGCGGCGTCGTCCGTGCGCGGCACCTCGAGGGCGCACGAGAGCTGGATCTTCGGCACCGAGATGCCGGCCGCCGCGAGGTCGTCGAGCGCCGCCACCGGGTCCTCGAACTCGACCGCGCCGTGGCAGACGTCGTAGCAGAGGCCGACGTGGCGGCGGATCAGCCGCTCCGCCGCGGCGTCGTCCACCCCGCACAGCGCCGCCATCCGCCGGAGGCCCGCCGGCGCCAGCAGCCGCCCCTCGAAGAACCCGATCGCCTCCTCGGCGGTCTCCAGGAAGCAGCACGGCTCCGGCTCGATCGCGAGCGCGATGTGGCGCCCGGTCGCGCGCTCGAGCGCCACGAGGCGGGCCGCATGGGCGAGGTAGCCCTCGACGATCGCGTCGACGCGATCCTCGGTCGCCAGCGCCTTGAAGGTGCCGGGCACCGTCGAGACGCTGCCGAAGCCGCCCGCCGGCACCAGCGCGGCGAGGATCTCGGCCGCCCGGTCGGCGAAGACGAGGCGCTCCGGCCGGCTCCAGTCCGGCTGGTAGACGTCCTCCTTGACCCGCCGGCCGTGGAAGGGGCCGTAGGGGAAGGCGTTGATGGTGAAGACGTAGAGGTCGTTGTCGTCGAGATAGCCGCGGAACTCGTCGAGCGCCGCCGGCGCCGCCAGCGTCTCCGCGGCGATCGCCGACAGCCGGAGGCCGACGCCCATGCGCGCGCCGGGCGCCACCGCGGCGCGGATCTCCGGCAGGTGGCCGGCGAGGCTCGCGCGGATGTCGTCCCACGTCTCGCCGGCGTGGATGTTGGTGCAGTAGGTGAGGTCGACCGGTCCGTCCGCCGTCTCGACGCGCATCTTCGCCGCCTCAGCTTCGCGCCGCGCCGCGCCGCGCGGCGAGCCAGTCGATCGCCGCCACCACGCCGGCGTCGTCGATCGCGTGCACCTCGACGCCGGCCCCGACCGCCTCGAGCAGGGTGACGGTGAGCTCGCCGCCGAGATGCTCGCGGAACTCCTCGAGCCCGCCGAGCACCGCGAGCCGGCCGTCCGCCGCCCGCTCGGCGAGCGCCGCGTGCCAGAGCGCGAAGCCGAGCCGCTCGAGCAGCGCCGCCACGCGCTCGTCCACACCGGCGGCGAGAAGGCCGGCCGTCACCGAGTAGCGGGTGTCGAGGGCGATGCCGATCGCCACCGCCGCGCCGTGCGAGAGGGCGTTGCCGGTCATCGCCTCGAGGCGGTGCGCCGACCAGTGGCCGTAGTCGAGCGGCCGCGCCGAGCCGCGCTCGAACGGGTCGCCGCCGTGCGCGATCTGGCGCATGTGCAGCTCGGCGCAGCGCCGGATCATCCGGTCGAGCGCGCCCGGCTCGCCGCCGGCGAGCGCCGCCGCGTTGGCCTCGAGCCAGGCGAAGAACGCGCCGTCGCGGATGAGCGCCACCTTCACCGCCTCGGCCATGCCGTCGCGCTTCACCGCCGGCGGCAGCGCGTCGAGGAAGGCGCCGTCGTTGATCACCGCCGTCGGCGGCGCGAAGGCGCCGACGAGGTTCTTGATGCCGAGGGCGTTCACCGCGCACTTGACGCCGACGCCGCCGTCGTCCTGCGCCAGCACGGTGGTCGGCATCCGTACGTGGCGCACGCCGCGGTGGAAGATCGCCGCCGCGAAGCCGACCGCGTCGAGCACCGCGCCGCCGCCGACGGCGATCGAATAGGCGTGCCGGTCGATCCGCCGCTCCTTCAGCGCGACGAGCAGCCGCTCCAGCACCGCCGGGTCGTTCTTCGCCGCCTCGCCGCCGGGCACCGCGACGATCGCCCCGGCGAGCTCGATCGCCGCGCCGTGCGCCGAGAAATACGCCGCGATGCGCCCGGCGAGGTCCGGTATCGCGCGCAACACCTCGGCATCGACGAAGACCGCCGCCCGCGACGGCCGTCGCGCGCCCGCTCCGGCGAGGACGTTCACCAGTGCGCCGTTCGCGGGGTCGAAGGCGTTGCGGGTGAATATTACATCATAAGAGTATTCTAAGCATACTCTTTGCGTATGGCCATCGCCGGGTGCCCGGTACGACGCAATATCGGATATGTTTTCACTTGCACGCACGATGGCTTGACCCTGAAAACGCTCGGCGAAGAATGTCCGACATCGTACAGCACTCGGTTGAGGGCGCAAGAGGCGAGAGCTATACAAGATCGCACAGCGTCGCCGCCAAGTGGTTCGGCCGATCTCGTCGCCCGGATTGTTGCAACGCGAAGCGTCTATATTGCACTGCACGCGAGGGGGTCGCCGGATGCATGCCACGCTCGTTCTCAACGTCGTCGGGCTGACGCCGGCGCTGGTCGGCGCCGCGACGCCGCGGATCGCGGCGTTCCTGGCCTCAGGCGGCGCCCGCCCGCTCGCCACCGTCGGGCCGGCGGTGACCTGCAGCATGCAGGCGACCTTCATGACCGGCCTCGCCCCGCGCGACCACGGCATCGTCGGCAACGGCTGGCTGTTCCGCGACCTGATGGAGGTCTGGTTCTGGCGCCAGTCGAACCACCTCGTCGCCGGCGAGAAGATCTGGGAGACGGCGAAGCGGCGCGACCCGTCGTTCACCTGCGCCAACCTGTGCTGGTGGTACAACATGGCCTCCGCGCACGACATCGGGCTGACGCCGCGGCCGATCTACAAGGCCGACGGGCGCAAGCTGCCGGACTGCTACACCAAGCCGGACGGCCTGCGTGGCGAGCTCACCGCCGCGCTCGGGCCGTTCCCCCTGTTCCAGTACTGGGGGCCCGGTGCCTCGATCGCCTCGAGCCGCTGGATCGCCGAGGCCGCCCGCCACGTCGTCGCCTCGCGGCGGCCGACGCTGACCCTCGTCTACCTGCCGCACCTCGACTACGACCTGCAGCGCCTCGGCCCGGACGATCCGCGCATCGCCAAGGCGCTCGGCGAGATCGACGCGGTGGTCGGCGACCTCGTCGACCTCGCCGCCGAGCGCGGGCTGCGCGTCCTGCTCCTCTCCGAGTACGGCATGAGCGCGGTCCGCCGGCCGGTCCACGTCAACCGCGCGCTGCGCGAGGCGGGCTTCCTCGCGGTGCGCGAGGAGGACGGCCTCGACATGCTCGACGTCCACGCCTCGCGGGCGCTCGCCGTCGCCGACCACCAGCTCGCCCACGTCTACGTCGCCGAGCCCGGCCTCGTCGCCGAGGTCGCCCGCGTCCTTGCGGCGCTGCCGGGCGTCGAGGCGGTGCTCGAGGGGCCGGCGCGCGACGCGCTCTCCCTCGATCACCCGCGCTCCGGCGAGCTCGTCGTCGTCGCCCAGCCGGACGCCTGGTTCACCTACTATCACTGGCTCGACGACGCGCGCGCGCCGGACTTCGCCCGGCTCGTCGAGATCCACCGCAAGCCCGGCTACGATCCGGTCGAGCTGTTCCTCGACCCGGCGATCCGCGTGCCGAAGGCGGCGATCGGCTGGCGACTCCTGAAGCGCAAGCTCGGCCTGCGCACGCTGATGGACGTCATCCCGCTCGACGCGACGCTGGTGCGCGGCTCGCACGGCCGCCCGATCGCCGATCCGGCGCACGGCCCGCTGATCGCCTCCAGCGAGCCGTCGCTGCTCGGCGAGGGGCCGGTGTCGGCGCTGGCGGTCCGCGACCTCGCCCTCGCCCACGTCTTCGGCGCGTGAGGCTCCGGCCCGTGAGCCTTCGCACCACGACGGCCGCCCTGCGCGGCGTTCATTTCCGGGGGTCTTCGCGGCCTGATCCATCGAAGACCGGCCGATACTTCGGAATCTCTTAGCCGATGTCGCTTGACCGAGAAGCTTTCGCAGATAGAATTGCTCTCGTCGAAGCAGCGAGAGAAACAAGAAGAGGCGTAATCTTAACGTCCTCTAATAATCAAAAGATAATAAGTAGAACTGAAGAACGATCAAGGAGGGATTGATGAAGCGCACGGCGATGGCCGTTTGCTTGGCTGCGGCCGTTTCGACCATGGCATGGTCGGCAGGCGCGCAGACACTGCCGCAGACACCGGACGAGGTAGCGCGGCCCGGTGGAACAGTGCCGGGGGCGCCGAAGCTCGCCCTCGTGAAGATCGCCGACGGGTTCTTCGACCCGGTGGGCGTGTCCTCGGCCAACGACGGCTCGGGGCGCCTCTTCGTCGTCGAGCGCGTCGGCAAGGTGCGTGTCGTCTCCAAGGACGGCACGGTGATGCCCGAGCCGTTCCTCGATCTCACCGTCCTCAACCCGCTCGGCAGCGAGGTTCAGACCGGCTTCGTCGAGCAGGGGCTGTGGTCGATCGCCTTCCATCCGAAGTTCAAGGAGAACGGCTACGTCTACGTGCACTACGCGTCGCTGCCGTTCAACGGCGCGTCGATCGTGGCGCGCTACACCGTGCTGCCGGAAAGCCCGGACGTGATCACCGCCGAGCAGGCGATCAAGTCCGTCAAGGTGCTGATGAACATCCCGCAGCCCTACTACAACCACTACGGCGGCCGGATCGCCTTCGGGCCCGACGGCTATCTCTACATCGGCAAGGGTGACGCCGGCTGGGAAGGCGATCCGCTCGACGCCGGCCAGTCGCTCAACGTGCCGTGGGGCAAGATGCTGCGCATCGACGTCGACACGCCCGACGACGTGCCCTACGCGATCCCGAAGGACAATCCCTTCGCGGAAGCCGGCAAGGTCCGCATGATGAGCCTGTTCGGCGTCACCGAAGAGGGCTTCTCGAAGATCAAGATGGGCTCGCTGCCCGAGATCTGGGCCTATGGCCTGCGCAACCCCTACCTCTTCCACTTCGACAAGAAGGGCGGCATGTTCATCGCCGACGTCGGCCAGAACCACTGGGAGGAGGTCGACTACCAGCCTGCCGGCTCGAAGGGTGGCCAGAACTACGGCTGGAAGCACAACCAGGCCTCGCACTGCCATCCGACCTCCGGCCCGGGCGAGAAGTGCCCGATCGTCGGGGTTCTGCCGGTCGCCGAGTATCCGCACCAGGAGCCCTATCCCGGCGCGGCCAAGCTTGAGAACGACTGGGGCTGCTCCATCCAGGGCCTCGGCGTCGCCGACTATGCGGGCCTGAACAACGCCTACCTCTCGGGCGACTGGTGCTCGGGGCGGCTGTTCGCGACCGCCTGGGACGACACGGCGAAGAAGTGGCAGATGCAGGAGATGCTGCAGGCCTCGCTGCAGTTCACGGCCGGCACGGTGGCCGAGGACGGCCACGTGGTGGCGACCAACTGCAACTGCTTCTACACCGACGACCAGGGCCCGATGGCCAACCCGCCGGGTTCCCTGTGGCGGATCGTGCCGGCCGACGCGGTGCCCGCGGGCGCCGAGGTGGCGGACGTCCAGTACAAGTGACCGAACGGCGCCGCCCCTCCCCACGCGGGGAAGGGGCGGCGCCGGCCGAAGCTGGGGGCGCGTCGGCGACGCCGCGCCCCTTTCCGTCTCCGGCCGCGGCGCCGTGCCTCCGCCTCGATGGCGGGTCCCGCCGTGCCGCCTCCTCCGCCCGTTTCCAGCGCCTGTTCGCAGGCTCTCGTGTCCAAAGTCCCGACGTGCGGCGTGCCCATGGCTGGCCGGTCGGTCGCTCCGGAAGGTTCTCGATGTCTCTCGTCGCCGCCCGCCGCGTCTCTCTCCTCGGCCTGCTGCCCCTCATCCTCCTCGCCGTCGCCGCGCCGTCGGCGTCGGCCGACGACACGCCCGCGGCCGCTCCTGCGCCCGAGGCTGCGGCCGCGCCTGCGCCTGCGCCCGAGGCAGCGGCTGCGGCTGCGCCGGCTCCTGCGGCCGCGGCCGGGCCGCCCGAATTCAAGCAGGTGATCAGCGGCAAGCCGCTCAACGTCGCGCCGCGCGGCAAGGAGGTCTTCACCCCTGCCGTCGAGAGCTTCCACGCGACCGGCCAGAACCCCTACAACGGCGATCCCGCCGCCCTCGCCGAGGGCAAGAAGCTCTACAACAAGATGTGCCAGGCCTGTCACATGCCCGACGGCTCCGGCCGCATGGGCCCGAGCCTGATCGGCGACAAGCATAAGTTCGCGGTCTTCCCGACCGATGCGGGAATGTTCTCGATCATCTATGGTGGGGCGTCCGGGGCGATGCAGGCGTTCTCGAAGCGCGTCACCGTCACCCAGGACCAGATGCTGCAGATCATGGCCTATGTCCGCAGCCTGAAGAAGTGACGCGCCGCCGAGCGCGCACGGGAGGGAGCGACCGATGAACGACGACGTCCGGTCCGATCGGAACGCCGGCCCCCCCGCGGCCGCCGGCTTCGTCTGCGAGGCCGATCCGGCGAGCGTGCCGGCCTCCGCCTGCCCGTGCTGCGGCGGCCGGCTGAGCGACGAGATGGTCGAGCAACTCGCCCGCGCCTGGCTCGCCGAGAATCCGGAGGCCGCCGGCCTGCGGCGCGGCCTCGTGCTGCCGCCCGGCTCGATGTTCGTCGATCCGCACGCGCACATGATCGCCCGCACCACCGACTGCTACGAGGCGATGGCGAACGCCGGCGTCGTCGCGGTCATCGAGCCGGCCTTCTGGCTCGGCCAGCCGCGCACCAACGTCGGCAGCTACGTCGACTACCTCTCCCACATCACCGGCTTCGAGCGCTTCCGCGCCGGCCAGTTCGGCATCCGCCACTACTGCACCATCGGGCTCAACCCGAAGGAGGCGAACAACGAGGCGCTCGCCGAGGCGGTGATGGAGGTGCTGCCGCAGTTCGCCGCCAAGGAGGGCGTCGTCGCCATCGGCGAGCTCGGCTACGACGAGCAGACCGCGCTCGAGGATCGCTATCTCCGCCTGCAGATCGAGCTCGCCAAGGAATTCGAGCTGCCGATCATGGTGCACACCCCGCACCGCGACAAGAAGAGCGGCACCATCCGCACCATGGAGGTGCTCGCCGAGCACGGCTTCCCGCCGGAGCGCTGCGTCATCGACCACAACAACGAGGAGACGATCGAGGACGTCCTCGACCGCGGCTTCTGGGTCGCCTTCTCGATCTATCCCGGCACCAAGATGGGCAACGAGCGCATCGCCGCCCTCATCCAGCGCTACGGCGGCGACCGGGTGATCGTCGATTCGGCCTGCGACTGGGGCGTCTCCGATCCGCTCGCGGTGCCGAAGACCGCCCGCCTGATGCTCGACCGCGGCATTCCCCGCGAGGTCGTGCGCCAGGTCACCTACGACAACGCGCTCGCCGTCTACGGCCTCAACGGCGAGATGCGCGAGGCCGATTGGCTCGACCCGCCGAGCATCGACCAGCGCACGCTCTATCGCGGCAACTCGGTGCTGCGCGGCGGCCAGGCGCCGCGCATCGAGGCGCCTGGCAGCGCCGCCGGCAGCCTCCTGATCACGTGATGCCGGCGGCCGGCGAGCGGGTGATCCTGGTCGACGCCGACGACCGCGCGGTCGGGGCGGAGGAGAAGCTCGCCGCCCACGTCGCCGGGCTGCGCCACCGGGCGATCTCCGTCGTCGTCCGCGACGGCGCCGGACGGCTGATGCTGCAGCGGCGCAGCGCCGGGAAATACCATTCCGGCGGGCTGTGGACGAACACCTGCTGCAGCCATCCCCGCCCGGACGAGGCGACCGCGGACGCGGCGGCGCGGCGGCTCGTCGAGGAGATGGGCTTTTCCTGCCCGCTCGCGCCGCTGTTCGTCACGCACTACCGCGCGCCGGTCGGCAACGGGCTGATCGAGGACGAGATCGTCCACGTCTTCGGCGGGCGCTGGGACGGCGGTGCCGTGCCGGACCCGCGGGAGGTGTCGGACTGGCGATGGGCCGAACCGGCCACCGTCGCCGCCGATCTCGCGGGAGATCCCGCCGCCTACACCGTGTGGTTCGGGCTCTATCTCGAGCGCTTCGGCGCCCGCCTCGGTCTCTGACCGGCGGGCCCGGGCCGGGCCGCGCCCGACACGGTCAGTCGTAGAGGTTGCACGGCACCCGCGTCCGCTCCTCGGCCGCCGGGATCACCCGCGCCGCCTCGTGGCCGCGGTCGGCGATCTCGAGCACCAGCTTGCGGCGGATCGCGTCGGCGAAGCCCTCGAGCGACTTGACCGGGATGGTGAACGCGCCCGGCCCGCCGATCACGCAGTCGGAATAGTACTGGTCGAGGTTCGGCAGGTAGTACCAGCTGCCGCCGGCCTTCATCATCAGCGGCAGCCCGTTGATGACGACGCCGCGGGCGAGGATCGCGTCGCGGCTCTCCGTCACCGTGCCGCCCTGGTTGTTCGGCCCGTCGCCGGAGATGTCGATGACGCGCCGGTCGCCGCGGACGTCGTTCGTCTCGAAGAGGTCGGCGGCGAAGGTCAGCGCCGCGGCGATCGAGGTCCGCTGCACGGTGCGCAGCGGCGCCGCCGCGAGCTGGTCGGCGAACGACTGCGCCGCCTCGCGTCCGTCGATCACGGTCCAGCCGGCGACGACGAACTGCTCGCTGGTGCCGCCCCACTCGACATAGGTGACGGCGACCTTGCCGTTGAGGCCGTCGGCGATCGCCTCGACGACCTCGTCGGAGAGGAGCGCCTTGACGTAGCCGTCGCGCTGCACGCGCTGCTCGTCCTCGTCCATCGACTGCGAGATGTCGACCGCGAGCACGAGCTCGACGTCGACGTCGGTCTCGGCGGCGGCGGGGGGCGCGGCCGCGGCGAGGAGGAGCCCGGCGGCGAGGCCGAGGCGGAGCAGCACGGGGTGGGCTTCGCGGGGGATGACGGGCACGGTCGAGACCTCCATCGGATATCGGAACCACCCTCGCCCGGGCTCGTTCCCCCGCGCCGCCATGCCGGCGGCGCTCCGATGCGTCTCTTCTGCGGTGGACGCGTCTTTGGACGTCCTCTCCTAATCAAGCCGCGTGCCAACTGTGCGCGCGCGGCGCACCGGCGGCGCCTGCGACGCGACGCCCGGTGGCGTGCGCCGGCAAATCATGCTGCACTGCCGAATAAATTGGCGTCAAACTTCAACGATTGTTGAGATTCGCGCCACCCGGTCAACGAAAGCGCCGATCTTTCAATTGCTTAGATCGGCTTCCGGTCGTTTTGCGACGCACAATCCGCCCGCCGTGACGATAAATTCCAATTCAAATATTCACCTTCGCGACGGCGACGCCTCAGGCGCCGCCGGACTGCTGCGCGGTGGCGGATTCGGCCGGCTTCGGCGCTTCCTTCGGCCCGCCCTTGGCGACGCCGACGAGCGCCGGCCGCAGCATCCGGTCGGCGATGACATAGCCCGGCTGCAGCACCTGCACGACCGTGCCGGACACGACATCCGGGTTCGGCACCTCGAACATCGCCTGGTGCAGGTTGGGGTCAAAGCGTTGGCCCGTCGGGTCGATTCGGCGCACGCCGTGCTTGTCGAGCACCTTCAGGAGCTCGCGCTCGGTCATCTCGACGCCGTCGAGCAGCGCCGTCAGCGCCGGCTCCGCCGCCGCCCTGGTCTCGGCCGGCACCGCCTCGATCGCCCGGCGCAGATTGTCGCCGACCGACAGCACGTCGCGGGCGAATCCGGCGACGGCGTAGCGGTTCGCGTCCTGCACCTCGCGCTCGGTGCGCCGGCGCAGGTTCTCCATCTCGGCGAGCGTCCGCAGCAGCTGGTCGCGCAGCGCGTCGGCCTCCGCCTTGAGGGCGGCCATCGCCTCGGCGGCGGCCTCGCCGGTGGTCGCCTCGGCGGCCCCGGGCTCCGTCGTCCCGACGGGGATATCGCTCTCGGTGGAAGCGTCGCTCGTCATGCGGGTGTTCTCGATTCTCTCGGGTGTGTCGGGCGGCTCTCGCCGCGCGTGCCGCCCCGGGGGGCGGGGAATAGTGCGGGTCATGACGAAACCGCCGGAGCGCTGGTCGCGCGCCCGGCGGTCGTCGGTGCCGGGCGTGCCCGGCCGGCGGCGTCGATCAGATCGCGCCGTTGATCCAGTCGACCAGCCGGCCCTTCGGCGCGGCGCCGACCTGCGTCGCCGCCGGCGCGCCGTCCTTGAACAGGATCAGCGTCGGGATCGAGCGCACGCCGTACTTGATCGCCGTCTCGTGGTTCTCGTCCACGTTGAGCTTCGCCACCTTCACCTTGCCGGCGAGCTCGGTGGCGATCTCCTCGAGGGCCGGGGCGATCATCTTGCACGGCCCGCACCACTCCGCCCAGAAGTCGACGACGACCGGCTCGCTCGATTCGAGCACGTCGGACTTGAACGACTGATCCGTGACCTTGTTCGTCGCCATGACGATCCTCGCGACTATCGGCGGGCCGGCGGCCCGCTTCGATGACGCGCCGAACGTAGGAAGCGACCCCCGGTGCGTCAAGGATGGGGCGTCGCGAGAAGCGCCTCGAGCGCCGCGTCGAGCCGGGTCTCGTCGAGGGCGAGAAGCCGCGGCCCGGCCGTGTAGAGCAGCGCCGCGCGCACCGGCAGCGCCGGGTAGAGACGGCCGACGAGCGCCCGGTAGAGCGCGAGCTGCGCGACGTGGTGGGCGGGCGCCGCCGCCGCGTCGGCCGGCACCTGGCGGTCGGTCTTGAGGTCGAGGATCGTCACCGCGTCGGGTGCGACGATCAGCCGGTCGATTCGCGCGCTGACCGCGAGGCGCCGGCCGTCGGCGGCCTCGATCACCCCGGTGGCGGCGACCTCGGCGCGCCCGTCCGCCCCGAACAGCGGCGCGAAGGCGGGCTCCGCCAGCACCGTCACGACCTCGTGCGCGATCGCCGCGGCGACGGCGTCGTCGAGGTCACCGGCCTCGGCGGCGAGGAAGCGCCGGGCGAGGGCCGGGCGGTCGTCGGCGGGCCGGCCGGCCAGGAGCTCGACGAGGCGGTGGATCATCCGGCCGCGCCTGAGCGCCGCCTCGTCGAGCGGCCGCGGGGCTCCCGCCTCGCGGGTGTCGGCGGTCGTTCCGTCGGCGACGGCGCGCGAGGGCGACAGCGGCTCGGGCGCCTCCGACGGCGCGACGGCCACGGCGGCCCAGGCCGGCAGCGCCGAGGCGATCTCGGGCGGCGCCTCCGCCTCCGCCGGGCCGGCCGCCGCGGCAGCGGCGGCCGTGCGCCGGTCCGCGGCCCGCCACCGCCAGAGGAGGAGCTTGCCCTCGGCGTCGCGCACCTCCTCGGCGTCCGGGGCGAGCGCGGTCTCGACGAGCACCGCCCACGACAGCGGCGAGGCGGCGCGGCGCGGCTCGGTGCCGCAGACGATCAGCCGGTCGGCGGCGCGGGTGAGGGCGACGTAGAGGAGGCGCCGGTGCTCGGCGCCGGCCCGCTCGCGCGCCGCCCCGAGCTCGGTCTCGCAGACCGCCGGCCGCGGGGTGCCGCGCGGCACCCAGAGGAGCGCCGGGGCGCGGTCCGGCGCGAGCGGGATCGCGAACAGGCTCGGCGCGTGCGAGGGGTGGCTCGGCGGGCCGCGGTCGTCGATCAGGAACACGACGGGCGCCTCGAGCCCCTTGGCGCCGTGCACCGTCATGATGCGCACGTCGCGCGGGCGGGTGTCGGTCTCGCGGCGGATCTCCACCGGCGCCGCCTCGAACCAGGCGAGGAAGCCCGTCAGCGTCGGCGTGTCGACGCGCTCGTGCGCCAGCACCTGGTCGAGGAAGGCGTCGAGCACCTCGTCGACCTCGCTGCCGAGCCGGGCGGCGAAGCGCCGGCGGCCGCCGGCGCGGCCGAGCACGCGGGCGTAGAGCTCGAACGGCCGACCTCGCCGGGCGACGGTCCGCCAGGCGTCGAGGCGCGCCAGGCTCTCGGCGGCGAGCGCGTCGCCGGCCGCAGCCGCCGCGGCGAGGGAGGCGTGCAATGTGCCGGTGCGCCCGTGCGCGAGGCGGAACAGCGCCTCCTCGTCGACGTCGAACAGCGGGCTGCGCAGGAGCGCGGCGAGGGTGAGGTCGTCGGCCGGCGTCGCGAGCGCCCGGCCGAGGGCGAGGAGGTCGGCGACCGCGACGTGCTCGCTTAGGGTCAGCCGGTCGGCGCCGGCCACCGGCACGCCGGCCCGCTTCAGCGCGCGCGACAGCGCCGGAATGATCGGGCCGCGCTTGCGCACCAGCACCAGCACGTCGCCCGGGCCGATCGGCGTGCCGTCGGCCTTGGGTTCCCCTTCGGCGATCCAGCCGGCGATCGTCGCGGCGATGCGGTCGGCGAGGCGGACGCGCGGATCGGCGCCGCCGATGCGGTCGAGCGGCTCGCGCCAGTCGTCCGGCTCGTCGGCGTCGACCGGGGCCTCCGGCGGCCACACCTCGACGAGCCCGGCCTCGCCGGCGCGGATCGCCTCGTGCACCGTCGGCGCCGGCGGGTGAGTCAGTCCGGCGTGGGCGGCCGGGTTGGCGAAGACGGCGTCGACGGCGGCGAGCACGTCGGGCGTCGAGCGGAACGACAAGGTGAGCTGGACGTCGTGGAACGCCTCGCCGACCGCCGCCGTCGCCGCCGCGAAGCGCCGCCGGGTGCGGTCGAAGAGTTCCGGCGCCGCGCCCTGGAAGCCGAAGATCGACTGCTTCTCGTCGCCGACGGCGAACACCGTCCGCCCGGCCGGGCGGGCGCCCGCGCCGGTGAAGAAGTCCTCGGCCAGCAGCTCGACGATCCGCCACTGGTCGGGGCTCGTGTCCTGCGCCTCGTCGACGAGGATGTGGTCGATGCCCTGGTCGAGCTTGAAGCGCACCCACGCAGCCGCGTCGGAGCGCGACAGGAGGTCGACGGTGCGGGCGATCAGGTCGCCGTGGTCGACGAGGCCGCGGCGTCGCTTCTCGGCCTCGACGCGCGCCGTCACCGCTGCGGCGAGGGTCGCGAGCGCCGCCGTCGCGGCGAGGCAGCGGGCAGCGGCGATGCGGTCGAGGAGGAGGGTGACGCGGTCCTGCTCGGCGGCGTAGGCGGCGGCGAGGCCGGCGTGGGCGTCGGCGATCGCCTTGGTGAGGGCGCGCTGGAAGTCGCGCGGGTTGCCCTTGCTGTCGAACAGGAAGCGCCGCCAGCCGGCGAGGCGCTCGTCGGTCGTGGCGCCGTGCTCGGCTTCGGCGATCGCCGCGGCCTGGCCCTGCGCCGTCTTGCCGCCGCGGCCGAGCGCCTCTGCGAGGCCGGCGAGCGCCGCGCCGGCGAGGAGGCGGCCATCCAAAATCTCCCCGGCGAGGCGCTCCGGCGTGTCGCCCGGCGCGAGGCCGAGCGCAGAGGCGAGCGCGGCGAGCGCCGCGTCGAGGCCGCCCGCCTCGCCGACCCAGGCGAGGATCGCCGTGCGGTGCCGGGTCGCCGCGGCCACCTGCTCGAGGATGCCCTCGTCGCCGAGGAGCGGCTGCAGGGCCGCGATCGCGCCGGCAAAGCGGCCGTCCGGCGCGGCCGCGGCCTCCGCCAGCACCGCCGCGAAGGCGTCGCCCTGCAGCTCCGCGGCGAGCTGGTCGTCGAGCACGGCGAAGCGGCCGGCGACGTTCGCCTCGAGTGGGAAGCGCGACAGCAGCGAGGCGCAGAAGGCGTGGATGGTCTGGATCTTGAGGCCGCCCGGCGTCTCGAGCGCGCGGGCGAACAGCCGCCGCGTGGCGGCGCGGCGCGCGTCGTCCGGCGCCCCCCCGTCGATCGCAAGGAGGGCAACGTCGAGCTCGGCCGCCGTCATCGTCGCGAAGGCGGCGAGGCGGGCGAAGACGCGGCTCGCCATCTCCGCCGCGGCGGCGCGGGTGAAGGTGAGGCAGAGGATGCGGCCGGGGTCGGTGCCGGCGACGAGGAGGCGGACCACCCGCTCGACGAGGACGTGCGTCTTGCCCGAGCCGGCGTTCGCCGCCACCCAGGCGGAGGCGGCCGGGTCGGCGGCGAGCGCCTGCCGGCGCGCCGTCTCGGCCGGCACGGGGCGGCGGGCGCTCATGCCTCGTCCTCCGCGAGCGCCCATTCCTGCAGGCGGGCGAGGTGGTCGTAGTCGCCGGCGAAGCGGCGCTCGAACTGCGGCCGCGCCCAGGAGAGGTAGGGATGCCCGGGGTCCTCGTAGGCGGCCAGCAGCGCCGCCAGGCGTTGACGCGCCTCCTCGGCGAGCTCGGTCGGCGTGCGGTCGGGAACGCCGCGGTCGGCATCGCCCTCGAGCACGCCGGCCATCGACAGGACGGCGATCGGCGGCGCGCGGCCCTTGAGGGCGATGTAGACCAGCGCCTCGATCTCCCCGCCGGCCGGAACGCCGGGGAAGGCGCCGTGCCGCGCCATGGCCGCCTCCAGCGGCAGCTGCGGCGCGAGCAGGCTCGCCACCTGCTTCTGGCTCGGGTGGCCGCCGGTCTTGTAGTCGACGACGACGAGGCCGGCCGCGGTCTCGTCGATGCGGTCGGCGCGGCCCTTCAGCATCACCGTGCGGGCGCCGAGCCGGATCGGCAGGAGGCCCTCGATCTCGAGATGCCTGCGGCGGACGGGGCCGGCCGCCGCCATCTCGGCAACGAAGGCGCGGGCGATGCGTTCGAAGCGCGGCCACCACAGCGCCACCACCTCCGGATAGCGCTCGACCGTCCGGAACGCACGCCGCCCGGCCGCCGTCAGCGCCGCCACGGCGTCCTCGTCGAAGGGGCCGTCATAGTGGCCGAGGAAGTCGGCGAGGGCGGCGTGCACGATCGTGCCGCGCTCGGCGGCGCCGGGGTCGGCCGCGTGCGGATCGAGCGCCCTGAGGCCGAGCACGCGGCGGGCGTAGACCGCGTAGGGGTCGCGGATCAGCGTCTCGACCTCGGTGACGGAGATCGTCGTCGGGCGCGCGGCGAGCGGCGGCCGCGGCTCCGGCCGCGGTGCCGGGCGGGGCGGGCCGTCCGGCCGGTCGAGGGCGCGGGCGAGCTCGACGAGCCGCTCGCCGCGGCGGCGGGCGGCGCCCCAGGCGTCGGGACCGGCGACGGCGGCGAGGCGCTGCAGCCAGCGCGAGGCGACCGTCGGGCTGCCGGCGGCGCGCCGGGCGCGCGTCAGCACCACCGGACCGGCGGCCGCCGCCTGCGCGACGTCGTGGGCAGCGAGGCCGATCCGCCGCTCCGGCGCCTCGAGGCCGAGGGCGGCGCGCATCGTCCGGCTGAGCCACGGGTCGTCGGCGACGGGTCGCGGCCAGCCGGCCTCGTTGAGCCCGGCGAGGACGACGAGGTCGGCGTGCTGGAGGCGCGATTCGAGCGGCCCGAGCACCAGCACGCGCGGGTCGCCGTCGCGCTCCGGCCGGATCGCGGTGTCGCCGGCGAGCGCCTGGAAAAGCCCCGGCCAGTCGCCCGGCGCGATCGCGAGGCCGGCGCCCATCTCTCCGGCGAGGCCGGCAAGGGCGGCGTCGATCGCCTCCGCGGCGGGATCACCCGTCGAAGGGGCCGGGGCGGTGAGGGCGCCGAGGGCCGCGCGGTGGGCGGCCGCAAGGGTGGCGACGGCCACGGTCTCCCGGCCGGCGAGGTCGGCCAGCGGCGCGAGCGCGGCTGCGAGGCGGCGGGCGACCTCGGCGGCGCGGCCGCCGGCGGCATCGGCGGCCTCGGTCAGCGCCGCGAGGCCGGGCGCTAGGCGCGGCCCGCGCAGCACGGCGAGGTCGATCTGCTCGGCGCCGGCGCGCAGCACCGCCGGGTCGAGGCCGAGCCGGGTCGCCGGGTGGTCGAGGAGGGCCAGCACGGCGGTCGCCGGGGCGCCGAGCAGGGCGACCTCGCCGGCGAGCCGAGCGAGGATGCCGGCGGGCGTGTCGGCCGCCGGCACGCCGGCCGAATCGTCCGCCGCGATGCCCCAGCGGGCGAGCTCGGCGGCGGTGCGGCGGGCGAGGGTGCGGTCGGGCGTGACGAGGGCGACCCGGCCGGCGCCGCCGTCGAGCGCCTCGCGCAGGGCGAGCGCCACGGCGAGCGCCTCCTCGCGCTCGTTCGCCGCCTCGACGACGGTGACGCCAGCGGTCGCCTCGGCGAGCGCCGCCGCCCCGCCGAGCCGTGCGCCGGCGCTCTCCCACATCTCGGTGGTGCCGACGGGGCGGAACGCCTCGGAGACGAGCCTGGCGCGCAAGGCGAGGCCGGCCGGCGGCGCGGCGCCGAGCTCGCGGATGTCGGCGCGGCCGACGCCGATGTGGCCGGCGAGACGCGCGAGGCCGTATTGCGGGTGGCTCGCGACGCCCTCGCCGTCGCCGCTGCGCAAGAGCTCCCATGTGGCGTCGTCGAGGGCCTGGTCGAGACCGGGCAGCACGACTGCGCCGCGCGGCAGCCGGGCGATCGCCGCCATCAGACGGGCGGTCGCCGGCACCGAGCCGGTGGAGCCGGCGACGATCACCGGCGCCTGCGGCGGCTCGGCCGCGAGGCGGCGCGCCTCGGCGTCGATCAGGGCGAGGCGGCGGGCGATCGGGTCGCTGAGGCCGCGCTCGGCGAGGATCGCCGGCCACGCCGCGGTGGCGAGCTCCAGGAAGGCGAGGCTGATCTGCCACCAGCCGGCGAGATCGGCCGGCACGATCTCGGCGAGCTTCCCCCACGAGGCTTCCTCGGTCGCCACCTGGTCCATCAGGGCGAGGAGGTCGCCGGCGAGGCGGGCGGCGTCGGCCGGCGAGCTCGGCACGGCGACGGCTTCGCCCGGCAGGCGGGCGCGCGCCGCCGGCGAGAGCGCCCGCGCCCAGCCGAGCACCAGCTCGGTCATCGCCAGCCGACGCTCGAGCGGATCGGCCGCCGGCGGCAGGTCGAGCGCCGCCTCGGGGCGGGTATCGAGGGCGATCAGGTCCTCGTCGACGGCGCCGAGCGGGCGGATCGACGGCAGCAGCGTCGCCCGGCCGCCGCGGGCGGCGAGGATCGCCGCGCCGAGCGCGCGGGCCGCGCGGCGGGTCGGCACGTAGATCGTCGCCGCGGCGAGGGCGAGCGGGTCGTCGCCGATCGGGCCGCCCGGCACCAGGCGGCCGTCGAGGAGGGCGGCGACGAGCGTGTCGAGGAACGGCGCGGCAGGCGCGATGGTGAGGACGCGAGCGGGGCGGGGCGCGTCCATCCGTCCTCCGATCAGGCGGCGCTTTCGCGGATCGCCGTCTCCGCGGCCGAGATCGCGTCGGGCGTGCCGACGTGCAGCCAGATGCCTTCCATCCGCACGCCGAAGAGCCGGCCGTTCTCGATCGCGGCGTCGAACAGGCGGTTGAGCGAGAACGATCCGTCCGGGGCGTCGGCGAACAGCCGCGGGTGCAGGATGGCGGCGCCGGCGTAGGCGAAGGGGGCGATCGCCGGGGCGCGCCGGCGCGTCAGGTGGCCGGCGGCATCGAGCAGGAAGTCGCCGCAGCCGTCGTAGCCGACGGCCGGCACGGTGGACGAGACGAGCAGCAGCGCGTCCATCCGCGCGTCGTCCCAGCCCTCGGTGAGCAGGCGGAGGTTCGGCCGCACGCCCTCGATCCAGAAGCTGTCGGAGTTCATCAGGAAGAACGGCTCGTCGCCGAGCTGCGGCAGCACGCGCTTGATGCCGCCGCCGGTGTCGAGCAGGGCGCCGCGCTCGTCGGAGACGATCACCCGCGGCGCGTCGCGCCGGCCGACGTGCACCTCGACGAGGTCGGCGAGGTAGTGGACGTTGACGATCACCTCCTCGACGCCGGCGTCCTCCAGCCGGTCGAGGCCGTGGTCGATCAGCGACTTGCCCGCCACCTCGATGAGCGGCTTCGGCGTCGTCGCCGTCAGCGGGCGCATTCGCTTGCCGAGCCCGGCGGCGAGCATCATCGCCCGCCGAGGTGCCACCGCGCGCCGTCGTGCCATTCGTACTATCCCGTCGATCGAGCCAAACGCGCCCTGGAGCCGAGCGTGCCTTGAGGTCGAAGTCTCTTAGAGCACGCCGGTGGTCTCATACCAGAGCCGAAGCTCCGACAGAACCGGATGGCCGAGGGCGCGCACGAGATAGGTGCGCAGGCGGGGGATGTGAGCGAGGTAGTGCGGCTTGCCGTCCCGCTTGTCGAGGCGGGCGAAGATGCCGAGCACCTTGGTCGCCCGCTGGGCGCAGAGCGTCGCGTAGTCGGCACCGAAGGTGACCGCGTCGAAGCCGGGATCGGCCTCCGCCCGCGCCGCGACATAGCGCGCCAGCAGCTCCTCCTCGAGGGCCGGCGGCACCGTGACGCGGGCATCCTGCAGGAGAGAGGCGAGGTCATACGCCGTCGGCCCGATCACCGCGTCCTGGAAGTCGATCAGCCCGACGCGGGCGAGGCCGGCGCGGGCCGGCAGCCAGATGAGGTTGGGGGAGTGGTAGTCGCGCAGGATCCAGTGCCGCTCGGACCGGGCGAGCGCGGCGATCCGCATCGCCCACAGCGCCGCGAATCGCTCCTCCGCCTCGGCGTCGAGCCGCCGGCCGAGCACGTGCGGGGCATACCATTCGGTCAGGAGCTCCACCTCGATCGCCATCGCTGCGGCGTCGTAGGGCGGCGGCTCGTACCGGCTGCCGTCCGGCAGCGCGACGGGGCCGGGCATCGGGCCGGCATGGAAGGCGGCGAGGAGGTCGGTCGCGGCGGCGTAGCGCTCGGCGATCGGCCGCCCGTCGGCGACGACGCCCTCGCGGCCGAGGTCCTCGAGGAGGAGGAGGCCGGCGGAGAGGTCGGCCGCGAACACCTTCGGCGCCGACAGGCCGCAGGCCGAAAGCGCGGTGGCGACGGCGACGAAGGGACGGACGTCCTCGGCGAGGCGGGCGATGCGGCTGTAGGGCAGTCCGTCCTTGACCGGCGGGCCGTCGGGCCGCGCCGGCGCATTCATCAGGATCGCGGCGTGGCCGCCGGCGAGAACGCGCTCGTAGACGCGCGAGGACGCGTCCCCTTGCAGGAAGCGACGGCCGGCGCGGATCCAGCCGGCGTCGTCGAGGAAGCGGCGGATCGCCAGGCTGCGGCCGAGGCGCGCCGCCGCCGCCGCTGGCGCGTCGACGGTGACGCGCCGCGCGCCCTCGTCGCCGGCCGCCGCGAAGGCGATGGCGAAGCTCGCCGGCGGCAGCCGGCCTTCGGCGCGCTCCGGCCACTCGACGAGGGCGGCGCCGCCCTCGAGCGCCTCCTCGAGGCCGAGCTCGTCGAGCTCGCCCGGGTCGACGATGCGGTAGAGGTCGAGGTGGGCGACGGAAAGGCGGGGCAGCGCGTAGGACTGCACCAGGGTGAAGGTCGGGCTCGGCACCTCGAGCAACAGGTCGTCGGCGAGGGCGCGCAAGAGCGCGCGGGCGAAGGTGGTCTTGCCGGCGCCGAGGTCGCCGGAGAGCGTCACGAGGTCGCCGGGCGCCAGGATCGCGGCGAGATCCTCGGCGAGCGCCTCGGTCGCCGCCTCGTCGGGCAGGTCGAGCGACAGGCGCGTCGTCTCCGCGGCGGCGGAGGTCACGGGGCGGTCCGCCGGCGGGGCGCGGCGACGGCGGCGCGCGGCGGCTCGGCCGGCCGGTGCGGGAAGCGGCAGACCACGGTGGTGCCGACGCCTTCCTTCGAATCGATGGTGACGCTGCCGCCGTGCAGCTCGACGAAGCTCTTGACGATCGACAGCCCGAGCCCGGCGCCGCGCCGCTCGCCGCTCGCCGCGGGATCGGCGACGAAGCGGTCGAACACCTGGTCGACCAGCGTCGCCGGGATGCCGGGCCCGCGGTCGCTGACCGAGATGCGGATCGCCTCGCCGTCACGGGCGCAGGCGACTTCTATGCGCCCTCCGGGTGCGGAGTAGCCGACGGCGTTCGAGACGAGGTTGAACAGCACCTGGCGGACGCGCTTGGCGTCGCCGACGAAGGTGCCGACGTCCTCCGGCACGCGGATGTCGAGGGTGAGGCGGGCCTCGCGCAGGCGGTCCTGCAGGCCCTCGGCGGCGGCGGCGATGGTGGCGGCGACGTCGATCTCGGCGAGCTCGAGGTCCATCACCCCGGCGTCGATGGTGGCGAGGTCGAGGATGTCGTTGATGATCGCCAAGAGCGCCTTCGACGAGGACAGGATGTAGTCGGTGTACTCGCTCTGCTTGGCGTTGAGCGCGCCGATCAGCGGGTCGGAGACGAGCTCGGCGAAGCCGATGATCGTCGTCAGCGGCGAGCGCAGCTCGTAGGACACGTGCTGGATGAAGGCGTCCTTCAGCCGGTCGGCCTCGACGAGGGCCTCGTTGCGGTCGACGAGGGCGCGCTCGACCTTCACCGAATCGGTGACGTTGACGAAGGTCGCGAGCGTCGCCCCGTCGGGCAGCGGCACGGTGGCGTAGTCGAGCACGGTGCCGTCGCCGCGCTCCAGCCGCCCGGCGACGCGGGTGCGCCCGTCGACGAGCCCGGTGACGGCGCCGGCGATGTCACGCCAGGCGCCGGCCTCGGCGACGCCCCGCGGCGCCGGGCCGGTGCGCGACAGCGCCGCGACGAGGTCGGCGACGTGCGGCCGGCCCGCCAGCGCCTCGTCGCCGGCCCGCCACAGGGTCGCGAAGGCTGGGTTCCAGAGCCGCAGGCGTCCGTCGGAGCCGAACACCGCCACGCCCTCGGCGAGGTGGTCGAGCGTCTCGCCCTGGACGCGGATGAGGGCGTTGTAGCGGCTCTCGAGGTCGAGTCGCTCGGTGACGTTCTCGTAGACCCAGGTGACGCCGCCCTGCGGGTGGGGGTTGGCGAGCACGCGCAGCGTCTGCCCGTCGGGTAGGTGCCACCAGTGCTCGCGCGCCTCGACCGACTGGTAGGCGGCGAGCAGCTCCTTCTTCCAGGTGCGGAAGTCGGCCTGCTCGGGCAGCCTTCGGGCGGCGCGCAGCGCGTCGAGCAGGGCCCCGTCCTCCGGCCGGCCCTCGAGCAGGGCGGCGTCGAGGCCCCACAAGGCTTGGTAGGCGGCATTGTAGAACGCGAGGCGCCGGTCCGGCCCGAAGATCGCGACCGCCGTGGCGAGCTGGTCGAGCGTGCGGGCGTGCGACTCGATGGTGCGCTTCAGCGCGCCGTGGATCTTCTCGAGCTCGGTGACGTCGACGCCGATGCCGCCGGTGCCGTGGCTCGAGGCGACCTCGACGACGTCGAGCACGCGCCGCTCGCCGGCGGCGACGACGGCGAGCCGTTCGCGCGCGATCGACGCCCGCTCGTGGCGCTGCTCGAGGGTGCGCCGGCCGTCGCTGCCGATGAGGTCGACGTCGCCGCCGACCGCGGCGGCCGGATCGTCGGCCTCGACCGCGTTGGCGTAGGCGGTGTTGACCCAGACGAGGCGGCCGTCGGCGTCGCGCAGCCACACCGGGTGCGGCAAGGTCTCGATGAGCGCGCGCAGGGCGCCGGCCTCGCGCTCGACGCGGACGAGCCCGTCCTCGAGCTCGGCCACCCGCTCGCGGTCGCCCGAGAGGTCGCGGAAGCGCACCACGGCGCGCCCGCCGACCACCCGGCCGAGCGCCTCGAGCCGGCCGCCGGCGATGCTCGCGAGGCCGAGGCGGAAGCCCTCGCCGGTGGCGACGAGCGTCGCGGTGGCGGCGGCGAGCGCGGCGGCGGCGGGCGCGGCGAGCCAGGCGGGAAAGTCGAGGAATTCCGCCGACGCCATCGGCGCGCCGGTCGAGGCGGGCAGCCTGCCGCAGACGATCGGCCGGGCGCCGTCGCCGTGCACCACGAGGCGCTGGTCGTCGGCGGCGAGGAGGGATTCCGCCCGGTCGGCACGCAGCTGCGCGTCGCGCAGCGCCGAACGGGTCGCATTCTCCCGGCGGGCGGCGGCGCCGCGCGTGCGCATCAGGGCGGCGGCGCTCACCACCGCGAAGGCGATGGCCCCGGCCGCGACGCTCGCCCACGCGACCTCGGCGGCGAGGCCGGGTGCGGCCGTGGCGGGGCCTGTCGCGAGGGCGAGGGGGATGGCGGCGAGGGCGGGTGCCAGCGCGCCGGCGGCGGCCGACCGGCCGCGCGCGGCGAGGCCGGCGAAGGGCCCGGCGGCGGGCGGGGCGGGACGGGCGGCACGCCGTGCCTCGGGCGGGCTTGCCGCCGGTCGATGCCTCGCGCGTCCTCTCGTGTCCCGCTCCATCGGCGGCTCGTCTCCATCGTGCCGGGCCGACCGGGCGGATCCGGTCGCCGGCCGGCGCAGTCCCGACACGCGGCGAGCCCGGCAACACGGGCCGGCGCGCCCGAATCAGCTGTTTCGTCACCATAACCCGATCGCCCGGGGGCCAGAAGCGACGCCGCGAACCGGCGGGCGAGACCGTGACCGGGATGGCCGGCGGAGACGCCGCGGCGCGGGCGCGGCCGATTGGGGGCCCGATGGGCGCCGCGACGAACGCGGCTTGCGTCGCACCCGCCGTTCCGTATAGTGCCGCCGCTCCGGCCGGGCGTTCGTCGTCGCCGTGGAAGTTTTGGTCGTCGTCACCGTCAGGCATTCCGGCGGCCGCGTGCCCGCTTCCTCGGCGGGCGATCGGCGGAGCGAGCGACTATAGCGAACGCCTTCGCGGCGGACGCACGGAGGGGTGGCCGAGTGGTTGAAGGCGCACGCCTGGAAAGTGTGTATACGGGAAACCGTATCGAGGGTTCGAATCCCTCTCCCTCCGCCAGCCAGCTGTCGTAACTAGCTGAATATACGCTGAAATCGCTTCAATTCGGCGGCTTCAACCCACAATTCACCCCACATGCCGAATCGGCTTGCATCGGCCTTCACCGCACCTTGGTGGACGCTCGGTCGCCTGCGAGGCGAAGCGTAGCGTGCCGAACTTGGGCCGGTCGAACGCCTCGCCGTTTCCTGGGGGAGACACTTGGGCTGGTCGGCTTGGTCAGTACTCATCCGCGAGCATGATGGTGAGGACGCGCGTGGTGACGGCCGGGTCTGCCGGGTCGGGCGAGTGGTAGGTGAGGGCGGCGTCGTAGTAGTCGATCTTCCACAGGATCGTGCGGCCACCGACCTCGACGGTGGCGCAGTCGTGCTCCCCGTACGGGTCGTCGCCGGGTGGTGATGCGGCGACGGCCGCGATGATCTGGGCCCCAGGCCGGCGACCGCCCGGCCCGGCCGGCCGCCGCCACTGGGACTACCAACGGCATGGCCGGCACGACCAAGTCGGGTGACGCCGCGGGTGTGGGCACCAACGATGTACCGAGCCATGACGCTGCGCCCGGCACCGTCGCCTCGCCCCTCGCCAAGTCGCTGGCGGTCACCGAGGCGGAAGGCCAGCCCTCCGCCCCAGCAACGCCGCAGATAGCGGCACCGGCAGCCCCGGTCCCTCCGTAGCTTCCGCGATCCCGCCGGTCCGGCGGCGGCCCCGCAATCCGAAGGGCCCCGCATTAGCCGCGGCAGCATTGTCCTCGCCACGGAGGGCTGATGGAGGGCTGGTTCGAGGCCGTCGTCACCGAGGCCAAGGGCGATGACCTATTCCTCGTCAAGTGGCATGACTGGCCCGACAACGTCCCGTTCCTCCGCAAACGCCACCAGCTCGCAATCATGCCGTCGGGTGCGTTCGGTAGGTAGCGGCGAGGCGGAGGCAGCCTTCGTGCCCTCCCCGCGCGGATTGGACACGCGAAGCATCGACGACGCTCGCCCCCCTCGCGCGCGAAGAGAAGGGACGTCCTGCGGCGCGCCCGACACCGGAACCCGCGTCCGTGATCAGCGCGCCCTTGCCGTGCAATCGGCCCTGCTTTCCTTCTTGGTTGCCACCTGCGCTCTGCCGTGCGGGAGCTCCTTCAGGCCGCGGCGCCCAAGGCGCGTCGATGTGCCTCCCGCGCCGACTTGATCTGCGTGCGCATGAAGTCGAGCGAGTGTTCGGCAAGATCCGTCCCATCTTCCCAGGTGTCGCGCCAGATACCGAGAATGCCGAGCAGCGGCTGCGAGATGGTCGAGGAGGAGAAGCTCTCGAACGAGATGGGGCCTTCGTAGCCGGCCTGCATCAACGCGCGGAAATGGGGATTGAAGTCGATGTTTCCGGCGCCGAGGTAACCTCGGTTGGAATCGCCGATGTGGAAGAAGCCGATCCGCTCGGCGGCATGCAGGATGGCCTGTTCCACGCTCGTCTCTTCGATGTTCATATGGTAGCTGTCCAGGTGGATGACCACGTTGTCTGCCCCGGTATCGCCGCAGAAGTCGAAAGCCTGCTTGGCGGTGTTCAGAAGGTTGGTTTCATAGCGATTGACGACCTCGAGGCCGATGGAGATCCCGTGCGCTGCCGCGCGGTCGGCGACCCGCCGGATGATCGAGACCGCCCTGGCACGACCTTCGGGCGGGCAGGGGACCACGTATTTCTGGAAGGCCGAGTAGGTGATGCCGCTGACGATGGTGCCGCCGATCGCGGCGCACGTGTCGACCGCATCGCACAAGAACTCCTCGCCGCGTCTGCGCGTCTCGTGGTTAGGGCTCGTCGGATCCTGGTCGGCTGCAAGACCGAGGCAGACGGTGGCGCCCAGTCCTGTTTCCTCGAGCGCGACGCGCGCGGCGCGGGTGATGCTCGATCCGGCCGGCGTCGGCGGTGTTTCGATGAAATCGTAGCCGATGCGCTTCGCCTCGCGGATGGCGTGGCGGGCGCCTGCCTCGTCCCAGTCCTTGACCAGAACCAGCCAGTGAATGCCGAGAGGGTTCTTCTTCTGCATGCCGTTCATGGTCCCAACCTTCATCCCGATCACCGCGTCAGGCGGCCCAGCCGACGACCCCTTTGATTTCCGTAAAGTCGTCCAGCGCGAAGTCGGCATATTCGCGCCCGTTGCCCGAGCGCTTGAAGCCGCCGAACGGTGCCGCCGGATCCCAGGCGGGGTAGTTGATGTAGACGGTGCCCGCCCGCATCCGCGACGCGACCCGCCTCGCGTGTTCGAGATCGCCCGACTGCACATAGGCGGCGAGGCCGTATTCGGTGGCGTTGGCGCGCTCGATCGCTTCCTCCTCGTCGCGATAGGAAATGACCGACAGCACCGGGCCGAAGACTTCCTCGCGGGCGATGGTCATCTCCGGCGCCACGCGGCCGAAGACGGTGGGGCGGATGTAGTAGCCCTTGTCGAGGCCCGGCGGTCGACCCGGCCCGCCGGCCGCCAGCGTGGCGCCCTCCGCGATGCCGGCTTCGATGAGGCGCTGGATCTTCTCGTATTGCGCCGCGCTCACCACCGGGCCGAGCTCCGTGGCCGGGTCGCGCGGATCGCCGGTGCGGATGGCCTTCGCGACCTCTGCGGCGATCCTCAGCACCTCGTCATGCCTGTCCTCGGGTACGAACATTCGGGTCGGCGCATTGCAGGACTGGCCAGAATTGCCGAAGCAACCGATCACGCCCTTGGCGACGGCTGTTTCGAAATCGGCATCGGGCAGGAGAATGTTGGCTGACTTGCCGCCGAGCTCCTGGCTGACCCGCTTGACCGTCGGCGCCGCGGCCTGGGCGACCAGAATGCCTGCGCGCGTCGACCCGGTGAACGAGATCATGTCGACCTGCGGATGGCGCGAAAGCGCATCGCCGACCCCCGGCCCGTCGCCGCTGACGAGGTTGAACACCCCCCTCGGCACACCCGCTGCGTCCATGATCTCGGCGAAGATCAGCCCGGAGAGCGGCGAGATTTCGGAGGGCTTGAGCACGATCGTGCAGCCGGTGGCGATCGCCGGCGCCGCCTTGCAGACGATCTGGTTCATCGGCCAGTTCCAGGGCGTGATCATGCCGACGACGCCGACCGGCTCCCGCACCACCAGGGTACCGCGCCTCTGGTGGCTGAACGCGTAGGTCTCCAGCGTCTTCAGCATCTGGCGCAGATGCGCAGCGCCGATGCCCGCCTGGCCCTCCCGGGCAAACGCGAGAGGTGCACCCATCTCCCGGCTCATCGCCTCGGCCAGGTCGCCTAATCGCTTCTCATATTCGGCGAGGATCGCCGCGAGAAGGGCGGTGCGCTCCGCCTGTGGGAGGGCGGCGAAGGCCGGGAAAGCGGCGCGGGCTGCGCGGACCGCTCGGTCGACATCTTCGGTGCCACCGAGCGTGATGGTGCAGAATGCCTCTTCCGTCGCCGGGTCGATGACCGGCAGGCGCGAGGCATCCGCCCTTGCTGCCGGGGTGACCCAGGCGCCGTCGATATAAAGCTGGTCGAGATGGTCCAAGATTGTCCTCCCGGGGCGTGCGGCGCTGCTTCTCCTGCGGGTCGGATGTGAACGGGCCTCGACTGCAACGCCGCGCTCATCGCCGGTGTTGCGCGACGAGTCCTTCCTCCTGCACCCCGCCGTGCGTCGTGTTCGAGCCTACCAGGCGGTGTAACCGCCATCCACGGACAGGATCGAGCCGGTGAAATAGCTGGACGCATCTGAGGCGAGGAAGAGGGCCGTGGACGCGATCTCGCGCGGGGTGCCGAAACGTCCCATCGGGGTCATGTCGATGTTCTTGGCGTAGACCTCCGGCATGGTCTTGAGTTGCATCGTCATCTCCGTGCCGATGTAGCCGGGCGCGATGGCGTTGACGCGAACGCCGTTCTGGGCCCACTCCACTGCGAGTGCCTTGGTGATCTGGTGCGTGGCGGCTTTGCTCGTCATGTAATGGGCCGCGAACTGCGGGCGATTGATGATGATGCCCGACATCGAGCCGAGATTGACGATCGAGCCCTTGCCGGCCGCCACCATGTGCCTGCCGAAGGCGCGCGAGCACCAGAAGACGGCGTTGGCGTTCACCTCCATGACCCACCGCCACTCGTCGTCGCTCATGTCGAGCGCGGCGGTCAGCCGCGAGACGCCTGCGTTGTTGACCAGCACGTCGACGCGGCCGAACCGCTCCATCACCTGATCTGCCAGCGCGTTGACGCTGGCCGTGTCCGTCACGTCGACGCCCATGGCGATCGCATCTGCGCCGCCGTCCGCCAAAGTCTTCGCCGCAGCTTCGCGCGTGGCGGGATCGATGTCGGCAACGACGACGCTGGCGCCGGCTTCGCCCAGGGCGCGTCCGATCTCCAGTCCGATACCGCGCCCACCTCCTGTGACGACCGCCACGCGACCCTCTAGACTGTAGAGTTCGAGATACATGTTTCCTCTCCCGTTTCGTCGGCGGGTACGGCACTTTCTTGATGCCTCGTATTCCCGCTTCGTCGATCCCGCTGCCCCGAAGGGGCGCGAACCTGCAGTGTCGGTGGACGCCTGGTTCCTCCCGAGGTCCCGCCCGGCCGCACTCTGGCTGAGCTCGACGTCTCCGTGGCGGCCCGTCGATTTGATATTGACAGTTCCACAATCTCCCTTTTAATCGCAACCGAATTCTGCGTATAACCAAAAATAATCCCGGGTTACGCGGATGGCAACGAGACGGAACGAGGTTTCGTCACGAGGAGGAAAGCCATGCTCAATGGCATCGATACCGAAGGTCTCGCAGGTGCTCGCCAGGCCATCCGTGCGGATCCGGCTGCGGGAATCGCACGCTACGGCGTGGCGCTCACGTGGAAGCAGGGAACGCAGATCGAGGCGAAGGCGCTGACCATGCAGGTCGGCGACGACAGGATCGAGCGCGCGTTCACCTGGACGATCGACGAGCCGCCGCAGCTTCTGGGCAACGCGACCGGTCCCACGCCGCAGGAGTATCTGATGTCGGGCGTCGGCGCGTGCATCATGGTCGGATTCGTCGTGAATGCCGCTGTGAAAGGCGTCGCCCTGCGGTCGGTGAAGATCGCCATGGGCGGGGCCCTCGACCTGGCCGGGTTTCTGAACCTGCGCCCGGATGCGCCGATCAAGATGACCGGCTTGACCTATGAGATCGAGGTCGATGCCGATGCGGACGAAGCGACCCTCCAGGAAATCGCGAAGACTGCCTTCGAATTCAGCCCCAACGCCATGACTGCCGTTCACGGCGTCCCGGTGACCGGCGGGCTGAAGGTGGCCACGGCCCCCTGAGCGCGCGCCCAGGCCACATCAAGCCCGTCGTTTGAGGCTCAGGCATCATGACGGTGCGGGGTGGGGAGGCCCGCATGGCGGCAGTCGGAACGGTGGAGGAGGAAGCCAATGTCGGAAAGAGGCTATGGAAGTTGCGCGAAGTACATCCAGCGCCGTGGCGAGATCGCGCACGTCGGGGCGCACTTGGCCGCCCAGGGACCGACTGCGCTGGTCATTATCGACCCTGTCATCGCGGAGGCACACGGCGACGTCCTGAATCGCTCCTTCGCCGAGTCCGGCATCGCGGTACAGACGGTGCGGTTTGCGGGCGAATGCTGGCAGGGTGAGGTCGACCGCATCGTCGAGCTCGCCGGCGAGAACCGGCCGGCCACCGTCGCCGGGATCGGCGGCGGCAAGGCCCTCGACACGGCGAAGCTCGTCGCGCAGGAATTCTCGGCGCGCATCGTCTGCGTGCCGACCATCGCCTCCACGGACGCGCCCTGTTCCGGCCTCGCGATGCGCTATTTCGAGGACGGTCGCACCGATCGGCCGATCTTCCTGCCACGCCATCCCGATGCCGTAGTCGTCGACCCCGACGTGATCGTGAAGGCTCCCGTGCGCTTCTTGATCGCCGGCATCGGCGACGCGCTCTCGACGTGGTTCGAGGCGCGCTCGAACCACGACAGCAGGTCGAAGAACTACATCGGCGGCGGTTATGGAATGCCGTTGGCAGGCATGGCGATCGCCCGTGCGTGCCACGAGGTCGTGATGCGCGACGCGCGCAGCGCGGTGGCCGCCGCCGCCCAGGGCATTGTCACGCCTGCGGTGGAGAACATCATCGAGGCCAATACGCTGCTTTCGGGATTGGGCTTCGAGAACTGCGGCTGTTCGGCGGCGCATGGGATCCACAATGGTCTTTCGATCCTGCCCGGCTGCCATTCCCGCCTCCATGGCGAGAAGGTGGCCTTCGGGACGCTCTGCGTGCTGGTGCTGGAGGACCGCGCGCCGGCCGAGATCGATGAGGTCTTCGAATTCTGCGAGGACATGGGCCTTCCCACCTCGCTGGAGGACATGGGGCTGGGCGCCGCCTCGGTGGAGGACCTTCGCCGGGCTTCGGTCGCCGCGCTCAGTCCGGGCGAGGCCACGCACGCCACTTTCGCCGAACTCACCCCCGAGACTGTCCTGTCCGCACTGCTCGCCGTCGACGCGATGGCACGGGCGCGCCGATCCGTACGCGGGGCCTGAGGGACCGCGATGCAAAGCACCATTCAGGATGCGCAGCTCGGCGTCGCCCGCATCCTGCGGCATGCGGCGCGGGTCACGGCGGCCGCGCCGGTCGTGACCAGGACCACGGCCGGCCGCAGCCGCGTCAGACTGGGCGAAGTCGCGGCGCGGGCCGGGCGTTTGGCGGACGCCCTTCGCCGACGTGGCGTCGGGCCGGGCAATGTGGTGGCGAGCTATGCCTCCGCAACGCAGGAACATCTCGAGGCCTATCTTGCCATCCCCGGCATGGGGGCGGTTCTGCACACGCTGAACATCCGCCTGCATGAGGGCCAACTGGCCGACATGGCCGTCGAGGCGGATGATCGCGTGGTGCTGGTCGACGGCGCGCTGGCCGACCGTTTTGCCGCGCTCGCCCCACGGCTGGCGGGTGGCCGCGTCAGACTGGTGATCGTAACCGGAAGCGACGTGCCGGACCGCTTTCCCGGGCTCGACGTCGAAACGGTCGGATACGAGGCGCTGCTCGGCGAGGGCGAGCCGGTCGTCGACTGGCCCGATCCGCGGGAGAACACGGCCGCCGTGCTCTGCTACACGGGGGGCACGACCGGACGACCGAAGGGCGTCGCCTACAGCCATCGCTCGCTCTGGCTGCAAGCGGCATCGCTCTGCACGGTCAACTCGCTCGGCATCGGCGCCGAAGAGACGATTCTGCCGGCGGTTCCATTCTACCACGTCAACGGTTGGGGCATCCCTTATGCCGCGATGATGGCGGGGGCCGGCTTGGTGCTGCCCGGCACGCAGTTTCAGCCGTCCGTGCTCAATCCGCTGCTGGATGAGGAAGCGGTCACGCTGGCGGCCGGCGTGCCGACGATCTGGTCCGACGTGCTGGCGGCACGCAAGGCCGCGGCACTGCCGCCTCCGCCATATCTCCGGCGCCTGTCGATGGGCGGCGCGCCGGTGCCCGACAGTCTCGTCGCCGCCTGGGGCAGCCTGGGCGTGGCCACCTCGAACGCCTGGGGCATGACGGAGACATCCTCGATGTCCGCGATCGGCCCATCCTCAACCGAAGTTGCCCAGCCTGGCCGCGTGGTCTGCGGACTGGAGATCCGCGTGGCGTCGCTGGAAGGTGAAGTCCTGCCTTCCGACGGCCGGACACCCGGCGAGATCCAGATCCGCGGGCCCTGGGTGGCGTCCCACTACTATCGGCAGGAAGGAAATGACGGCTTCCAGGATGGTTGGCTAAGGACGGGCGACATCGGACTGGTCGATGGCGATGGCCGGGTCGCTCTCACCGACCGGCTCAAGGACGCGATTAAGTCGGGCGGCGAATGGATCCCTTCGCTGCCTTTGGAGGAGGCGATACGAGCCCATCCCAGCGTTCGCGATGTGGCGGTCATCGCCATGCCGGACGAGCGCTGGCAGGAGCGGCCGCTCGCCCTGGTCGTGGCCGAACCGGATTTCGACCCGGCGGACGTGGCGCGCTTTCTCGACGGACGCGTCACCAGATGGTGGATCCCTGCGCACTGGGCACGGGTCGACGAACTACCGCGGACGACGGTGGGCAAGGCCGACAAGGCCGGAATGCGCGCGTCGCTCGCTGCGGGCGAGTTCGCGATCGAGCCGGTATCGGCGCCCACGGTCTCGTCGGAGGCGCCACACGTTCGGTCCGCGCGAGGAAGCTCGGCGGCACAAGCGAAATCGAGAGGATGAAGTGATGGAAGCCCAGGTGGAGAGCGCCGGTGTCGTCGAGGTCGACATTGTCGACGGAGTGGCGTGGCTGACCATAAATCGACCCAAGAAGATCAACGCCTTGTCCTCGGAAGTGGTCCGCACGTTGACGGGTCATGTTCGCGATTTTCAAACCGACAATGCTGTGAAGATCATCGTGCTGCGCGGCGCGGGCCAGAACTTCTCGGTCGGCTACGACATCGCGGAAGAGGTGGAAGTCGGTCTCGCTCGGCCGGAGGACTGGCATGGCGCGCTGACCAACAACGTGGCCCTCTCGATGGCCGTCTGGAGCTCGGCCAAGCCGACGATCGCGGCCGTGGACGGCTGGTGCCTCGCCGGCGCCTGCGAGCTCGCCATGGCCTGCGACATGATCATCGCCACCGACCGCGCCCAGTTCGGCGAGCCGGAAATCCGCTTCGGCTCCGGCCCCGTCACGCTGCTGATGCCCTTCGTTCTCGGTCAGAAGAAGACGATGGAGCTCTTGCTGACGGGCGACACGATCAGTGCCGCCGAGGCCGAGCGCGTCGGCATGATCAACCGCGTGGTCGACCCCGAGGCGCTGCGCGATACCGTGCAGCAACTGGCCCGGAAGATCGCGCTCACCCCGCTCGTCACGCTGCGGCTGACCAAGACGGCCCTGACCCACGCCTACGAGGCGATGGGGCTGCGCAACGCCGTCAACGTCAATCTGGACCTGGCCGCGACGCTGAACGCCGCACAGGCGCCCGAGAAGACCGAATTCGTCACGCTGGTGCGCGAGCAGGGCCTGCGAAAGGCCCTCGACTTCCGCGACAGCCGCTACGGCGCTCTGGCGTAGGGGAAGGCGATGAGGATTCTGGAAGCCGAGGACGCGGGCGCAACATCCATGCATATGGGCGACATGCTGACGGAAATGCTCATCGCCTATGACGTGGAGGTGGTTTTCGGGATGCCGGGCGGGCAAACCTGCGGCCTCTACGAAGGCATCGACAACCGGCGCGGGCGCATCAACCACATTCTGGTCCGAGACGAGCGCAACGGTGTCTACGCCGCCGACGCCTATGCGAGGCTCACCGGCAAGCCGGGTGTCTGCGACGTGACGGTAGGGCCTGGCGCCACCAAGCTGACTGACGGGTTCGTCGAGGCGCTGAACGCCTCGATCCCGCTCATCGCCATCGTGGGGGAGCTGCCGCGCGACTGGCTGCCTCTGAAGGCGAAAGGCGTCGCGAGCCAGGGCTTCGACCAGCTCTCCTATCTCAAGTCGATCTCCAAGGAAGCCTTCCTGGTTCCCACACCCCAGTCCTTCCAGGAAATCATCCGGACGGCGTTCCGCATCGCGACGTCGCCGCGTCCCGGTCCGGTAGCGATCATCGTGCCGCACGACATCATGGATCATCCATGGGATCGGGAGGCGCAGCCGATCATGGTCGACGATCGCTACATCACCGCGCCGTCCCACCGGGCGCGCGCCATGAGTTCGCATCTGGAAGCAGCGGCGGCAGAGCTCGCCGCCGCGGAGCGGCCGCTGATCGTCGCCGGGGGCGGCGTCCATGCCTCGCTCGCCTATGACGAACTGAAGGAGCTGGCCCACGTCACCGGTGCCCGGATCGTCACCTCGCTTTCCGGCAAGGGCGTCATCAGCGAATTCGACCAGCTGTCCATGGGCGTCCTGAACCCGATGGGCTCCAAGGCCGCGCTCGATATCGCGCCGGAGGCGGATCTCCTCTTCTGGTGCGGCTCGAAGGCCAGCCAGAACACGGCCAACAACTGGACCTTGCCGACTGCCTCACAGGCGACGATCACGCTCGACGACGATCCGCAGGAGCATGGCCGGACCTTCCGACCGACGGTCGCGCTGTTCGGCGATATCCGGGAGACGCTGCGCGAGCTGATCCCCTTGCTGACCCCGCGCGAGCACCCGGAATGGGCGCAGCGCTGCGACAACGTGCGCGATGCGCAACGTGCCATCATCCAGGGCGACTGGGAGAACGAAAGCGCCCCGATTCATCCGGGTCGGGTGCTGAAGAGCGTGGCTGGCAAGCTGAAGGCCGAAGACATCGTCATCTCGGACGCGAGCTTCTCCTCGGGCTGGATCGGACAATATCTCCTCGCGCAGCAGGCCGGACGGCACTTTCTCTATGCCCGCGGGCAGGGAAGTCTCGGCTATTCGGTCCCAGCCTCGCTCGGCGCGGCCATGACGCGGCCGGATGTGCGCGTGCTCACGGTGGCCGGCGACGGCGGGTCGTCCTTCTACATCGGCGAACTTGCCACCCAGGCGCAACACAACATGCGCGTCGTCAACCTCATCTTCAACAATGGCATCATCGCCTGGCTGCAGATGTGGGAGCAGATCTATTACAACGGCACGCGTCTCTCGGTGGATCTGGAGTCAAACTACGCCAGGCCCTCCTACGCTGCGGCTGCCGCCGGGCTCGGCCTCAAGGGCTTCCTCGTCGAGCGGCCTGACCAGATCGAGGAGATGCTCGACGCGGCTTTCGCCTATGACGGTCCGTCGGTGGTCGAGGTAAGAAGCGATCCCAAGGCGACGCCGATCCACAGCCTGCGACGGCGACTCGAGAACCCGGCCAAGGAGATCAAGCGCCCCGGCAGCGTCTACAAGCTACGCCAATGGAAGGTTTCGCCGTCCCTGGTCGCAAAGTAAGAGTGTCTTAGGACGAGAGGCCGTACTGCGGTCCGCTAGGGGGAAAGAATGGTTGTAAAGAAGGCGATCAATGACCCCGACAATCTCGTGCGTGAAATCGCCGAGGGTGTCGTCTGTGCGTCACACGGCCGGGTGCGCATCCTGGACGACGTCAACGTGCTCGTCCGAACCGCGATCGAGCCGGACAAGGTCGCAATCGTCGTCGGCGGCGGCAGCGGACATGAGCCCATGTATCAGGGCCTCATCGGGCCGGGCTTCGCCGATGCCGTCGCGTGCGGGAACATGTTCGCCGCCCCGACGCCCGAAGTGATCCTCGCCGCCACGCACGCCGCCAATCAGGGCAGGGGCGTACTCTATCTCCAGGCCAACTATGCCGGCGACAACATGAACTACGAGATCGCCGCCGAACTCGCCGCCGACGACGGCGTCGAGACGCGAACGGTGCGCACCGGTGAAGATGTCTCCATGCCGGTCGAGATGGGGAGGCGCGGGCTCGCCGGCTCGTTCTTCACCCTGAAGATCTCGGGCGCTGCGTGTGCCGAGGGAGCGGATCTCGAGGCCGCCGCGGCCATCGCGCAGACTGTCGCCGACAACCTGCGCTCGCTGTCGGTCGCCTTCTCCCCGGGATCGCACCCCGAGACGGGCGAAAAGACCTTCTCGATCGCCGACGACGAGGTCGAGGTCGGAATGGGCGTGCATGGCGAGAAGGGCGTCGCCACGCTGAAGATGGCGCGGGCCGATCCCCTGACGGATCTCATGATCGACAAGCTGGCCGGCGACTATCCGCTCGAGGGTGGTGATCGCGTCGCGCTCCTCGTCAACGACCTGGGTGCCACCACGCTGATGGAGCTCTACGTGGTCACGCGGCGCGCGCACCAACGGCTGGCGGAACTGGGCGTCACGGTGGTCGACACGTGGATCGGGCCTTACTGCACCACTCAGGAGATGGCGGGCTTCTCGCTGACGCTCCTGAAGGTGGACGTCCGGATGGAACAGCTCTTGGGGCGTCCGGCCTCCAATGAGAGCTTTCTGCGGCCTTGAGGCGCGGCTACGACGAGGAGCGGGCAATGGAAAGTGTCGAGGCAAAGTTCAAGGCGGCCATGATCGCGGCGGCGGGCGCGGTCGTGCAGGCGAAGGATCTTCTGACCCGTGCCGACCAGGCCATCGGCGACGGCGATCACGGCATCGGCATGGCGCGAGGCTTCAGGGCTTTCTCTGAAGCAATTGAAAAGATCGATGAGCCGGACGTCGTAGCTTGCTTCACCGCAGGTGGACGCGCGTTGATGATGACGAGTGGCGGCGCGTCCGGCGCGATCTTCGGAACGTTCTTCACCGCGGCCGGCAAGGGGCTGCCGGCCGGGATCCGGCCGTCCACGCCGGCGCTAGCTGCGGGTTTTGCGGCGGGCCTCCAGGCGGTCAAGGACAGGGGAAAGGCCAAGGCTGGCGACAAGACCATGATCGATGCAGCCGAGCCGGCCACGGCGGCGCTGGTCGCAGCGGGCGATCTACCTCTAGGAGAGGCGTTGGCGGCCGCTGCCGCGGCCGCCCGCGCGGGCGCCGAGGCGACACGCGGCATGGTGGCCACCACGGGTAAGGCGAAGGCTCTGGGCGCCCGCTCGCTCGGCCATCCCGATCCCGGCGCCCTGACTTTCACCATCTATTGTGAGCGGCTTGCGTCGGTGATGGCTTGAGCCTGGCCGGCGGAACTGCCGGCGTCGCATCAGGATGCCGGGCCTGATGCGACGCTGCTCGCGGCGGAGCGGGAAGCCGCCGGGTTCGCAGGGCAGAATGCAAGTCTAGAACGTCGACGCCATGGACGACGACGGCTGCGAAGGTCCGGCGGCGATCGCCGATGCCGCGCCCTCGGGCCGGCGGGTGACGCGGGAGCCGACGGAAACGATCGGTCGGCGCGGCCAACCCGACGTGATCGACGGCGAGCATGGCACGTCGCTCGCTTCCAATGCCATCCTCGCCCAGGCCGAACAGCAGAAGATCACTTGGCGGACCACCGCGCCGGGCAGCCCGACGCGGAGCCCACCGCCGGCCCGAGGAGCAGCTTGAAAGCGCTGGGCGCCGGCCTGTTGCTCCCACCGCGTCAGGAGGTGTATTCACGGATGAGACTCTGGTCTCCGCTGGATGAACGTTCAGGGCGAGCCACATCGAGGCCCTGCGGAGTACTTGGATGGATACAGCCGTGAAAAGCGAATCTGGAGTTTCCGGCGTGAAGCGAACGCGCGGCCGGGGGCGTCCCAGCTACGACCTCGAAGACCGGGCCGCGGCGGAGAATTTCCGCTCCATTTCTGCGGCTTTCACCATCGACCGCAGCACGCCGGTGCCGATGTGGGTGCAGCTCAAGAACCAGATCAGCGCGGCGATTCGCGAAGGCAACCTGCCGCCGGGCTCGCGCCTGCCGTCCGAACAGGCGCTCTGCACCCTGTTGGAGGTCTCACGGCCCGTCGTGCGCGCCGCCGTCCGTGCGCTTTCCGACGAAGGCAATGTGATCAAGCTGCCTCGCAAGGGCATGTTCGTGTCGCCGGAGCGGCGGCAGACCGACTTCCTCAATGCCAACATCAGCGTGTTCGGCGACATGGCGTCCAAGGGCGTCAAGGTTTCGACCGACACGTTGGAATTCTTCCGCGCCCGCGCCAATGTGCGCGAGAAGGAGGTCTTCAACCTGCCGGATGCCGGCGATGTCATTCGGATCCGCCGCATGTACCGGATGGATGGCCATCCGATCACCTTGAGCTGGATCTCGTTGCCCGGCCATCGCGTACCGGATATGGAGAAGATCGACATCCGCAACCGTTCACTGCATGAAACGCTGCGCACGACTTATGGCATCGAGGTCCAGCGTGCCGAGCGCTGGTTCGGCGCGGAAATGCCCTCGTCGGAAGTGGTCCGGCTGATGAAAATCGATCCGGCTCAGCCCGTGATCGTCATCGAGTCGATTTCCTACGATCAGAGCCGGGAACCGATCGAGTTCTACACGGCCTACTACGACTCCAACTACGCCCGCATCCACATTTCGGTCTGACCGAACGCCGCGAGTCCCGTTGCGCCGCTCGTCGGATAAAAAAGGCCACCGCCGTTTCGGTTTGTGCCCTTTTCTGGTAATAACCAGATTGACAGCACCGAACCTTGTCCCTAACTTGCATGCTGTAGCGGAAATGTGCCGAAGAAGCCTAAAAGGCCAACAGGCGGCTTCCGCGAATGCGCGCAGTAAGGGAGGAGTGCTGCGATGCAAAAACTATGCACTACGCGCGATCGCCATGGCTGTCTGCCGTTGCGCGAGGCGATCATCGCCGCCTGCCGGTCGCTGATCGCTTGTGGCCTGACTCGAGGCACGTCCGGAAACATAAGTATACGAGACGGCGATGGAATTCTAATCACGCCGACCTCGCTCGACTATGACCAGCTGGAGCCCGCCGACATCGTGCGCCTCGATGCCTCGGGTGCTCCGGAGGGGCGCCGCCGCCCGTCGAGCGAGTGGCGTTTCCACTACGACATCCTGCGCAGTCGACCGGACGTGAATGCGGTGGTTCACGCGCATCCGATCCATGCGACGGCGCTTGCTCTGCACCGCCGGGCAATTCCGCCAGTGCACTACATGGTCGCCATCGCCGGGGGAGCCGACATCCGTTGCGCGCCCTACGCCACCTTCGGCACGCAAGACCTGTCCGATGCGGCGGTGACGGCTCTGGAGGGCCGCATGGCCTGTCTTCTCGCTCACCACGGGATGATCGCGCTCGGCGACACGCTGGACCGGGCGATGTGGATGGCGACCGAGGTCGAGACGCTGGCGCAGATGTATCTGAACAGCCTGCATCTGGGGGAGCCACAGCGGCTTTCGCCCGCCGAGATCGAGACCGTGCGCGCAGGTATGAAGGGCTACGCGAAGGTCTGAAGGGATTTCCGCCGTCCGGAGGGGAGGCCGACGGAGACGTGAGCCGGGCTCCGCTGGAGCCGGGACGAGACACCAAGGCCGATAACGGCCGAAACTGGGAGGAAATAATGACACGCAAATCGATGCTGGCACTGTCCGTGGCGGTGCTGGCCGCGCTCGTATCGCATTCCGACGCGTTCGCCGAGGACCTTTCGTTGAAGGGCAAGGTGATCGGCATCACGGCGATCCGATCCGACAACCAGGCCGATCGCCTATTCTACCAGAGCGCCATCGCCGAGGCGGAACGCCTGGGGGCCGAGGTCATCGCGCTTGACGCACAGTCGAATGACCAGACGCAGGTCAGTCAGATCCAGACGCTGATCGCCCAGAAGCCCGATGCCATCATCGAGATCCTGGGCAACATCGAGGTGCTCAATCCCTGGCTTGCCCGTGTGAAGGAAGCCGGTATTCCGCTCTTCACCATCGACACGACGACGCCATCGGCGCTCAACGTGGTCGCGTCGGACAACTACGCCATCGGGTCCTCGATTGCGCTGCAGATGATCGCCGACATGGCTGGGAAAGGTAACGTCCTGGTCTTCAACGGCTTCTACAGCGTGCCGCCGTGCCGTATCCGGTACGACCAGATGAAGTATGTCGTCAAGGATTTCCCGGAGGTGAAGATCATCGAGCCGGAAATGCGCGACGTGATCCCCAACACGGCGCAGCGCGCCTATGCCGACACGACCGACATGCTGACGAAGTATCCCAAGGACGGCGACATCGGCGCGGTGTGGGCCTGCTGGGACGTGCCGCTCGTCGGCGTGACACAGGCCATCGACGGAGCCGGGCGCAAAGGTATCCGCACCTATGGCGTGGATGGCACGCCCGACTTCATCTCGATGATCCAGAACGCCGACAGTGCAGCGGGCGCGGTGGTGATCCAGGATCTGGTCGGAATGGGCAAGGCATCTGTGCACAACGTTGCCCGCCATCTCGCAGGAGAGAACATTCCACCCTTCACCTACGTGCCCCATATCATGGTGACCAAGGAAAACGCGGCCGAGGTCGTGCCCACCCTTCCCGCGACTGAATGATCTGCAACGCGGGGCCGGGCGCATCCATGCGCCCGGCCTCCGGGTCAACACCGTCGGAGGCAGGCGATGCAGATGGACACCGCGAAGCCGATCATCGAGATGCAGGGCATCTCCAAGAGATTTGGCCCAGTTCGCGCCCTGGACGATTCCAATCTCACGATCCGCAAGGGCACCATCCACGGTCTGGTCGGCGCGAACGGCGCCGGCAAGTCGACCATCATCAAAGTGCTGGCCGGGATCCTGAAGCCGGATTCCGGCATGATCCGCATCGACGGCAAGGAGATCGCGCGGCTTACGCCGGCGCTGGTCGAGGAACTCGGAGTCCACTTCATTCACCAGGACCGGCTGCTCGTGCCGACCGCCACGGTCAGCGAGGCCATCTTCCTGCGCCATGAGCCGAAGATCGGCCCCTTCCTGAACCTGCGCTTGATGCGCCGGCGCGCGGCAGAGCTGCTGAAGCGCTATTTCGATCTCGAGTTGCCCGTTGACGCGCTCATTCAGGATCTAACGACGGCGCAGCAGAAGATTGTACAGATAACTCGGGCTCTATCCCAAGAAGCGAAGGTGCTAGTGCTGGATGAACCGACAGCCGCTCTCGTGAAGAGAGAAGTAGACAGCCTATTTATGGTGCTGAGACGCCTGAGGAGCGACGGAATATCGGTAATATTCATCTCTCACTACATGCAGGAAATCGACGAGATCTGCGACGAGGTAACGGTCATGCGCAACGGCACCGATGTCGGTGTCGTCGATCCGCGTAAGGTTGGTATCGCCCAGATCGTGGCGATGATGATCAATCGTGACATGGGCGAGATGTATCCCGCCCGCACGGTCGCGATCGGCGCCCCGATGCTCGAGGTGAGGAACCTCACGCTGCGCGGTGGCTTCCGCGACGTATCGCTGACGGTGCGCTCGGGCGAGATCGTCGGGCTGACGGGCCTGCTCGGCTCGGGCGTCAAGGAACTGGTGCAGTCCTTGTTCGGGCTAGTGAAGCCAGATGCCGGGTCGATCCTGATCGAAGGGCGTGAGGTCGAGATCGGCAGTCCGGTTCAGGCGGTCGGTCACTCCATCGCCATGCTGCCGGAGGATCGCCGAGCCCATGGCGTGGCAATGGGGTTGTCGATTGCCGACAACATTGCGCTCGCCTCGCTAGGGCGCTACGCGAAGGCCGGCTTCGTCTCGGCGCGCCGCGAGGCCGAGATCGTCGACGGCCTGATCAAGGATCTGTCGATCAAGACGCCGAGCCGGCACAGCCTCGTGAAGAATCTGTCGGGTGGCAATCAGCAGAAGGTCGCGATCGCCAAATGGTTGTCGTGCCAGTCGCGCATCTACGTGCTCGACGAACCGACCGTCGCCGTCGATGTCGGCGCGAAGGTGGAAATCTACACGCTGATGAACCGCCTCGCCCAGCAGGGCGCGGCTATCCTGCTGATGTCTTCGGAACTGGAGGAACTCGTCGGCATGTGCGACCGCACGCTCGTCATCTATCGCGGCGAGCTGATCGACGAGCTCGATCGGTCCGAGGCCGATAGCGACACTTTGCTTGCCGCCGCGTCTGGCGCGGCGCGCAAGCCCGCGAGGGAGTTCGCATGACGACGACCTGCGCCGAGGGGCAGACCTTGCCGGCCGCCACCGCTTCGCCGGCGGCGGGACTGCGCCGGGGAACGTTCATTCTGCGCCTCGGCGCCCTCGCCATGTTCGCGCTGATCATGCTCTATTTCGCGCTGACAGCGCGTGGGTTCGCCACGCCTTACAACATCTTCAACGTGATCGAGCAGACGGCGATCATGGGCATCCTCTCCTTCGGCATGTCGGTCGTGCTGATCGGCGGGGGAACCGACGTACAGACCGGCGGCATCGATCTGTCGATCGCCGCCAATGCGGGGCTCTGCGCCGCGATCTATGCCATCATGCTGGCAGGTGGCTGGACCGACGGTCCTGCTGTCGCGGTGACGCTGGCGGTCGGCGTCGGCGTCGGCCTGCTGAACGCGGTCGCGGTCGTGCGGCTGGGTATCCTGCCGCTTCTGGCGACGCTGGCCGTGATGAACATCGCCGCCGGTCTGGAACTGACGGTCACCGAGAACAGCGTCATCGGCGCCTCGTCGCCGCTGACGCAGCTCATCGCGACAGGCCGCTTCGCCGGCCTGTCGGCGCTGGCCTGGATCATCATTGTCTTCTCGCTCGTGATGACATGGGGCATCCACTACTCGTCGCTCGGCATGCGCCTCTATGCCGTGGGCGGCCATCCCGAGGCGGCGCGCGCGGCGGGTCTCAATGTCGGGCTCTACGTGGCCGGAACCTATGTCTTCTCCGGCCTCTGCGCGAGCCTCGCCGCGATCCTGCTGGTCGCGCGTCTGTCGGCGTCCACCACGGCGACCGGGCAGCTCTTGCTGGCGATCCTCGCCGCGGCGCTGCTCGGCACGGTCTTTTCGCGCCGCTTCGTGCCGACCGCGGGGGGCACCATCATGGCGACGCTCTTCATCGGGTTCCTGGCCAACGGGTTCCAGCTCTCGAACGTCTCCTACTATTGGGTCAACGGGGTGCAGGGGGTGCTGATCCTCATGGTCGTGGCCGTCACCACCTTCGCCAAACCGTCGGGGAAATGAGCCATGAGCGAGTCGGCATCCTTCCGCCCGCCCTGGTGGGACCGCGTCCGCGACGCATCGGACTATGCGGTGATTGTTGCCCTGCTGGTGATCGTGACGGGCTTTTCGATCGCGGCGCCGAGCTTCCTTACGACTGCGAACCTCTACAACCTCATTCTCAACAACGTTGTTCTCTTGGCGATCGTCGCCATCGCGATGACGCTCGTCGTGTCATCGGGTGGGATCGATCTGTCGGTCGGCGTGTCCGTCGACATGGCCTCCATGGCGTTCATCATGCTGCTTGCGGGCGGCAGCACGGTGATCGTCGCGATGGCGGCGGGGATCGGCGCCGCGCTGATGGTCGGCGTGCTCAACGCGCTTCTGATCACGCAGCTTAAGATCAGTCCGTTTCTGGCGACGCTGGGCGTTCTGTTCATCGGCCAATCCACCCAGAAGATCGCCTCGGGTGGCGGCAAGCCGATCTATCTCGCCAACGCCAAGTTCGCCCCTACCTTCAACGCGATCGTGAAGTCCGAATTCTTCGGCATTCCGACTCCGATGATCGTCTTGGGCGTGGTGGCGATCGGGGTCTATGTGATCCTGCACCGGTCCGTCTTCGGCCGCTACGTGCGGGCGCTCGGCGCGCAGCCCGGCGTTGCCTGGTATTCCGGAATTCGCGTGCCCTTCCATACCTCGCTCGTCTACATCATCGCGGCGGGCCTCTGCGGAGTGACGGGCATACTGCTGTCCTCTACCGTGAAAAGCTATGTGCCGCTGTCGGGCGATGGCTACCTGCTCGACGCGATCGGCGCGACCTTCATAGGCACCACCATCTCGTCTGAGCGCCGGCCGAGCGTCGTCGGCACGCTGATCGGCGTGCTGCTGCTCGCCGTCACCCGCAACGGGCTCCTGCTGGTCGGCTGGAACTTCTATTGGCAGCAGGTGGGGATCGGCGTCCTCGTCTTCGCAGTGCTCGCGCTGAGCTTTGGCCTGAAGGGGAGGGGTCATTGATGCCGCGCTTCGACGTCAGTTCCGTCGGCCTCTACGTCGTCGATATCCTTGGACGGCCGGTCACCCGAATTCCCGAGGGCGGCCGCGCCGACTACATCGAGGAGATCCGGATGACGGTGGCCGGCACGGCTGGCGCAACGGCCATGGATTGCGGTATCCTCGGGCTGGCGACGCAGGCCGTCAGCCTCGTGGGGCGGGATGCGCTCGGCGACTTCCTCGTCTCGACGTTGCAGGGACATGGTGTCGATTGCGCCTGCATCGGCCGGACGTCGGCGGCGCAAACCTCCGCCACGATCTTGCCGGTGCGGCCGAACGGCGAGCGCCCCGCGCTGCACGTTCCCGGCACGGCGGCGCTCTTCACGCTCGGCGAAGCGAGCTTCGAGGCCGTGCTCAATGCCCGCATCCTGCATGTCGGCGGCACCGGCCTTCTCAGAAGCTTCGACGGGGAGCCCACGCTTGCCCTCCTCCGCGCGGCCAAGGCAAAGGGGCTGACCACCACCTTCGACCTCATCCAGGCGACGCCGGCCGTCGTCGCGCTGGTGGAGGCGATGCTGCCGATGGTGGACTGGTTCATCCCGTCGATCGACGAAGCGCGCGGCCTGACGGGGCTGGAGGCGCCGCGCGCTGTCGCGCAGGCGCTACGGGCGAAGGGCGCCGGGAACGTGATCCTCACGCTCGGTGGCGAGGGTGTCTATGTGTTGGACGCAGATGGCGGCGCCTTGCATCTACCTGCGCACGACATCCCGGTCGTCGACACCACCGGCTGCGGCGATTGCTTCAGCGCCGGCGTCATCTTCGGCCTGACGAAGGGCTGGCCCCTGGAGCAGACGCTGCGCTTCGCCACGGCGGCGTCCGCCAAGGTTGCGATGGCGCTCGGGTCCGACGGGCTCCTCACCTCGTTCGAGGATACGTGGCAGGCCATGCAGTCGCTCCCGCTGCGGGCACTGCAGCCGGTGGCCTGAAGGAGAGGGCTCGGCCGTCGCGCCGGGCTCCTCCTCTGCTCGCACGCCGCGTTCGCAACGTCAGGCCGGCGAAGCCTGCCCCATTCGGTCCTCGATTGTTACGAGGCGATCGCATCCTCAGTGGCCACGGCTGGCCCGAAAGTGGCGAACTGCGCGCGGAAGCGCTCCTGCGCATCGGGCAGGGCGTCGGGTCCCACCATGCGAAACATGATGGCGGTCGTTGCAGATGCCTTCAGCATGCGCTGGAAGGCCGCGTCGCCGACATTGGTCGGGTCGGTGCCGCAGAGCCTGGCGAAGCGCAGGGCCATCTCGTTCTGGTCGCGATAGTCGTCGAAATGCCCTTCGCGGCTGCAGGCTTCGACCGCATCCTCGAGCTCGGGGCGATGTGGGGCAGGGATGACGCCCGCCCAGGTGTAGGCGATGTAGCGGGCCTGTTGTTCCAATGGCACTGCATAGGGCCCTTGCTGCGGCCACAACCCCATCAGGGCAAGGCCGGGCAGAGCAGGATGGAAGGTGAAGTTGGCCACCCTCATGCCCTTGGCATCGACGGAGAGGATCCGGGCGATTTCGTCCGATAGGAAGGATAGGTTCAGATCGAACCCGGTGCCGAAGATGATCGCATCCGCTTCGACCGAGCTGCCGTCGGTGAAGGTGACCGCCTGCCCGTCAACTTTCTCGATCCACGGGCGCACCGTCAGTCGGTTCTCCGCAACGAGGTTCAGGTAGTGCTGGCTGCCCGTGAAGCCGGCTTTGGTGATGTCGGGATGCGGCTGCGGGGCGCCGTAGCGAGCGGGATCGCCGCCATAGGTCAGCACGAAGTCGAGCTGGGCACGCGCGAGCTCCTCCGCCGTCGCATGGTCGCGGATCAGCGCGCCGGATAGGTTGAAGGCGAAATACTCGAGCGGCACGCCGCGCACCATCTTGGGCATCACGTAACGCTGCCGCCGTTGCGAGAGATAGACGGCGCGACTGCCCAGCATCGAAAGATCGGAGGCGATCTCGAGTGCCGATATCGATCCGCCCGCCACTACGACGCGCATTCCCCGGAAGGTCTCAGGCGACTTGTAGCGGAAGGCGTGACGCACGCCCAGCTCGCCGGCGAAGCCGTCCAGCCCCTCGATATGCGGGATGGTGGGATTGTTGTAGCGGCCCGTCGCGACAACCACGCGCGCGACGGCCACGATGTCCTCGACGCCATCCTTGAGGAGCGTCAGGCGATAACCGTCCTCTGTCCGATCCAGTCGCTCCAGCCGCGTGCCGAGCCGGGCATCCTCGAGCAGCCCGAAATGTTCAGTGTAGCGACGCAGATAGGCGAGTACCTCCTGATTGCGCGGGAAGACAGCGACGTTCGGCGGAAACTTCTGGTCGGAGAATTCGGTGGTGATCTTGGCGGTGTTCGTCCGCATCTCGGGCCAAATGCCAGAGAGCGGGTTCGCTCCGTCCCACTGGCCGCCGATCCCGTCATGTGCGTCGATCAGGATCGGACGCAGACCGTGATGCCTCAGCCAGCGCGCGGCGGCGATGCCGGCCGGTCCCGCGCCTATCACAGCGATCAATTCCGCCATTGCCTTCCCCCTTCGATCTTTTCGGCTGCAACCGTGTTCATCGCGGTGCCCTTCGGCACTGGCGGCTTGCTCCCTTCAGGCGCCAGACCGCAGCCCGATCAGCCGCCGCATCGCTTCGGCACCGAGGACCGGTCCAGCCGCCAGCGAGAGCAGCGTCACCCGTCAGGCAGCGCAAGGCGATCTGGAGGTCATCCCCAGCCGGCAGCAAGACAAGCGTCGCATTGGAAGCCGCGGCGACGAAAGCGCACACGACGAAGACACAGCGCGGATCGTGGCGATCGCTCGTCCCATCGAGTGCGAGAATCAAGGCGCCGACCACAAATCCGATCTGTACGGCCGTCGTCAGAGCCGCCGCGCGGGCCGGCGAAAGGGCCGTCTCGGCCTGCATCTCTGGCAGCAGCGCCGCTGAGACGAACCACAGGCTCATCACCAGCACCTCTGCCGACACCAGCGCGGCGATGCTGCGCCAGGCCACGGGAGAGTGGGCGTGCAAGGGAATGGCCGACATGACCGCTGGTTCAGCTCTGCGGCTTGCTGTCCGGTTGGGCTGCCGGGCGTCTGCCGGGATACTCCTTGACACCTCGATCGCCGTCAATCAATTTCTGGTAATAACCAGAAGGCGATTGGCGGAAGGAGCCGCGCGACCGGTTTCGGCAGCGGCGGGGAGGGTGACGAGATGGGGTTTCGTGCACTTGTCGTCAGCAAGGCGGACGATGGCAGCACCTCTGCCGCCGTCCAGGAATTGGCCAATTCGAAGCTGCCGAACGGCGAAGTGACTATTGCCGTTGAATATTCGACCCTGAATTACAAGGACGGCCTCTGCATCGGCCCCGGCGGTGGTCTCGTGCGTCAGTATCCGCATGTACCGGGGATCGACTTTGCCGGACGTGTCGAGACCAGCGACGATACGCGCTATCGGCCCGGGGATAAGGTGATATTGACCGGCTGGCGCGTGGGCGAGGTGCATTGGGGTGGCTATGCCACTCGCGCACGGGTCAAGGCCGACTGGCTGGTACCGCTGCCGTCGGGGCTGACCACGCGGCAGGCGATGGCGGTTGGTACGGCCGGGCTGACGGCAGTGCTTGCAGTCGCCGCTCTCGAGGAACACGGCTTGAAGCCCGGCAAGGGCCCGGTACTTGTGACCGGCGCGGCAGGTGGCGTCGGGTCTGTCGCGACGGCGATCCTGTCACGGCTCGGCCACGAAGTCGCGGCGGTGACTGGCCGGCCGGAAACGGCGGACTATCTAACCAGTCTCGGCGCAAGCCGCATCGTACCACGGGAGGAACTGGCCGAGACGGTGAAGCGCCCGCTGGAAGGCGAGGTGTGGGCCGGCTGCATCGATGCCGTGGGCGGTCCGATGCTGGCTCGCATCCTCGGTCAGATGCGCTACGGCGCCTCGGTGGCAGCCGTCGGCCTTGCCGGCGGTACGTCACTGCCGGCCACGGTGATCCCCTTCCTGCTGCGGGGCGTCAATCTTCTTGGAATCGACAGCGTGATGCGGCCATTTGCCGATCGCGTGCGGGCCTGGGAGCGGGTCGCGTCAGACCTGCCGATGGACAAGCTGGAGGCCATGATCCAGCCGGCGACGCTGGCGGACCTTCCGGACCTCGGCGCCGCGATCCTGAAGGGCGCCGTGAAGGGCCGTGTCGTCGTCGACGTTGCCGCCTGAAGGGGCGAGGCAGTGGCCCCATAAATTTGCGTGGGCGGGCATGTCGTGATTCCAACTCCCGACTAGGGAGCGTGAGAGATGCGGCGCCATGAGTTGACCGACGAGGAATGGGCGATCATCGCGCCGCTGCTGCCGAACAAGGGGCGGGGCGTCGCGCGGGTGGACGACCGCCGGGTGATCAACGGCATCCTCTGGCGGTCCGCACCGGGGCGCCATGGCGGGATGTGCCGGAGCGCTGTGGTCTGCGCACAACCCTCTACAACCGTTTCGTTCGCTGGCGGGCGGCAGGGGTATGGGACCGGCCGCTGGAAGCGGTCTCGGTCGCCTATGACGGCGACATCGTGATGATCGACAGTTCCTGTGTTCGGGTGGCCGCCACCTCCTGACCAACCCTTCACAGACTCCGCCGACGGTCCACTTGGTCGCTGCTTCGAGAGACGTGGAAGGAGACGGCGCCTCGGCGGCGGAGACGTGCTTCTTCGCGTCTTCGCCGCCGTGTGTGCACGTCCCGATCTTCGTCTCGAGTGTCAGACCCCCGCCGGGTTCTCGACGTCTCGCCCGATCTCGTTCAGGTCCGAATGGCGGTCGCCGATGCGGTGGTGGGGCCGGCCGCGCGTCGCCGCGCCGAGGGCCACGACCAGTTCGTCGTGCCCGGGTGCGTCTGGGATGGAGAACTGGACGGTCAGGTAGTGCGACCTGCGGCCCCCGTCGTGCTTGTCCATGAGCGGTATCTGGATCTGGCTGTTCGCGGGGCCACGGCAATTGGTGAAGCCGAGATAGGTCTTGGCGCCTACCGCCTCGCGGTAGAAGTTTCCGAAGCGCAGCGTGTGGATCAGGGCCGAGCCGTGCTCCAGTTCGCAGGCCGTGCCGGCGACGGAGGCTTTGCCATAGGCCTCGATGGCATCGCCCGACCCGGCCAAGGCGATCAGCCGATCGGTCAGCATCTTGCCGAGCGCCGGGGCCAGGCGGCGGATCTCGGGAGAAAGATCGTCCACGAAGCCACGTCCTGCCCAGGGATTGCGCAACACGGCGGCGACTCCGATGATCCGCAGAGGCGGGGCGCAGATCCGATCGCCATCCGAAACGACGTCCTCGTCATAGGTTACGATCTTGCGCAGCTCGGACAGCGACATGGGACTCTCCTCGTTGGTCGCGAACCTGGGGGTCAAGCGCCGCTGACGCGGCGTACGGACCCCTCGATCTCATTGCCCTGGTAGATGCCGAAGGCCCCGTTGCGGTATTCCTCGGCGTAGCGGCAAAGCATTTGGCGTTCGGCAGCATTGACGATCGGTTCGGCCGCGAGATCGGGCAGGGGAACCATCCGGTAGCCGGCCGGCGCGGCTCCTCGCACGTTGCCGTGGTAGTAGATCGCGTGGCCACCGACGGCCCGGTCGTCGAAGGCGGCGTAGAGGAAGTCGACCCGGGGCTCCAGCGCGTCTGCACGCAGCGCCGCCTCCAACGCCGCGAGCGTCGGCACGGGGCCTGGCGACAGCGGCAGTGCGAGGCGCCCGTCGCCGGTCACCCTCAGAAGAACCCCGCGCGGCCCCGACAGAATCGCGCCGATGCGGGTGCCCTCGGCGGCGGCCGCGACCTGGACGAGATCGCGCTCGAGGCCGATCGAGAAGTAGTTGCCGCGGAAGTAGCCGAGCGGACTGCCCTCGGTCGTGGCGAACGCTTGGATGCGGCCGATCAGGATGACGTGGTCGCCCGCATCGACAAGTCGCTCGCGCGTGCAGCAGAAGGTGGCCAAAGCGCCCTTGAGCAGAGGTGCGCCGCCCTGGCCCGAGCGCCAGGCACAGCGTGCGAACTTATCGGGTGCGCGCGAGGCGAAGAGGCCCGAGACCGCTCTCTGCTCTTCCGACAGGATGTTCACGGCAAAATGCTCCGCCTCCAGGAAGGCCTGATAGGAATGTGCCGACTTGGCCAGGCAGACCAGAAGGAGCGGCGGCGAGAGAGAGACGGATGTGAAGCTGTTGGCGGTGAAGCCGCGCGGCGTGCCGTTCTGCTGGCGCGTCGTGATGACGGTGACGCCGGTCGCAAAGGCGCCCAACGCATTTCGAAGGGTGCGCGGATCGGGCAGCGCCCCGCCGGGCGGTCCAGGCGGATGGAGCGGATGTTCGCCCGCACCGGCATCACGCGTTGTCACGTGCCGTCCCTCGGCTTCTCGTGTCCTCGGCGGCAGGCGTCGGTGTTGCCTCGGGCCGCGAACGGATCCGGCCGGGAGCGGGCGCCCGGGCGTCTGCGGGGGGGGGGGCGGCCGTCATCCCAGAACGCCTCGCAGAAACGTTACGACGGGGACGTTCACCGCCTCGGGCGCCTCGGCCAACGCCATGTGGCGCAGGCCCGGCAGGATGACGAGCTTCGCCCCGGCGATCTCGGCGGCGATGGCGGCGCTCATCTCGGGGCCGTTGCCGTAGTCTTCGTCGCCGGTGATGACGAGCGCCGGACAGGAAATCGGCGGCGACGGTGCCACGATCTCGTCCACCCCTTCGGCGAGAATCCGGTAGAGCCGCGGATAGACGGCGGGATCGTTGGCGAGAACCCAGCCAGAGACCTGATCCATAAGGTCGGGCCGCGACGTGCGGCAGTCGTCGGTGAACCAACGGCGGAGCGCGGCCTCGACCGTCGCCGAGGGACCGGCGCGCATGGCATCCTCCACGCGGGCGAGGACGGCCGCCTGTGCTTCGGGACTGCGGCGGTGGGGGGAATGAAGGATCGCCAGCGCCGCGACGCGCGCTGGATGGTCCTGCGCGAAGCGGCGGGCGACCATGCCGCCCAGCGAGAAGCCGACGACGGCCGCCCTGGCGGTGCCCAGATGGTCGAGAAGCCGGGCCAGTTGGTCGGAGAGGCCGCGCAGGGTCGGCTGTCCGATCGGAGCGTCTGTTCGGCCGTGCCCCGACAGGTCGTAGGTCAGGACGCGAAAATGCGGGGCCAGCGCCGGCGCCAGCCATTGCCAAACGTCCCGGTTGAGCCCCAGCCCGTGCACCAGCACGACGACCGGCGCCTCAGGGGGGCCCTGCAGCCGAAAGGCGGTTCCGTCCGGGGTGCGCCTGGTCATGCCGACTCCAGGGGCTTCCAGGCGACGATCTCGACCTCGACCCGCACATCGACGAGAAATTCGGACACGAGCGCGGAGCGCGCCGGGGGGCTCGCGGGGAAATACTCCCCGTATACGGCATTGAAGCCGGGAAAATCCGTGCGGTCCTTCAGCCAGACCATGGCCTTGACCACATCGTCACGAGTACAGCCCGCGAGGGACAGCGTGCGGGTGATCTCGTCCAGCGCGGCGCGGGTCTGCTCCTCGATGGTGCCCCAAGTCATGACCTGCCCGTCCACCATCGGCACTTGCCCGGTCAGGTAGACCGTGTCGCCGGCTCGGATGGCGCGCGACAGCGAAAGCTGCCGCCCGTTGACGACAAGTGGCTCTCCGATGACCTGTTTCGCCATTGCCTCGACCCGATGTCTACTTCCTGAGGTCAAGCTCTCACTCCTCGGAGAGCGGAAGAGCGATCTTTTCGACAGCAGACGGCGAAAAATCGCACGCCGCCGCGGAGGCCCCGTTCGACAATGTCGCGTGGCCAGAGGAGACGGCGGATGGACGGGATCAGAGATTGCCGGATGCTCATCGACGGCGAATGGCTGGACGCTTCGGACGGCGGCAGCTTCGAGAGCGTCTCGCCGGTCACCGGCGCTCCCTGGGCCCGCATCCCGGAGGCTACGGCGGAGGACGTGGACCGCGCGGTGCGCGCTGCCGATCGGGCCTTCAGCCGCGGTCAATGGGCGGAGATGACGCCCAGCCAGCGCGGCAAATGCCTGCGCAGGCTCGGCGACCTGCTGGCCGAACGGTCCGAGGAGCTCGGCCGTGCCGAGACGATGGACACCGGCAAGATGCTGAAGGAAACGCGCTGGCAGGCGAAGTACATCGCGGATTTCTTTCACTTCTACGCCGGAGCCGCCGACAAGATCGCCGGCGAGACGCTGCCTATCGACAAGCCGGATCTATTCGTCTTCACTAACCGGGAGCCGCTCGGCGTCGTGGCGGCCGTCGTGCCCTGGAACTCGCAGCTCTTCCTGGTGGCCGTGAAGATCGGCCCGGCGCTGGCGGCGGGCAACACGGTGGTGCTGAAGGCGTCGGAACACGCTTCGGTCGCCATGCTGGACTTCGGGCGCCTGGTGGCCGAGGCCGGCTTTCCGCCAGGTGTGGTCAACATCGTCACCGGACACGGCGATCCCTGCGGCCGGGTTCTGACCAGTCATCCACTGGTGGCTCGCGTCTCGTTCACGGGCGGGCCGGGTGCGGCACGGCAGATCGTGCGAAACTCGGCCGAGAATTTCGCAGAGGTCTCGCTTGAACTGGGCGGTAAGTCGGCATTCGTCGTCTTCGGCGATGCCGATCTGGAAAGCGCGGTGAACGGTTCGGTCGCCGGCATCTTCGGGGCCACGGGACAGAGCTGCGTGGCGGGCTCCCGGCTTCTGCTACAGGAGGGCATCGCCGACGACTTCCTTGAGCGGATTGTGGCGCTCGCCCGGTCGATCCGCATCGGCGATCCGCTCGAGGACGAGACCCAGATGGGTCCGCTCTGCACCGAGGGCCAGCTTGCCCACATCCAGCGGCAGGTCGCCCTTGCCGAGGAGCAAGGCGGGCGCATCCTGACCGGCGGGCGGCAGCCGGAGGGCCTCGCGGGCACCTATTTCGAGCCGACGATCATCGAGTGCCCGAACCCGTCGCTGACCATCGTCGACACCGAGCTCTTCGGCCCGGTCCTGTCCGTCCTACGCTTCCGGACCGAGGACGAGGCGGTGGCGCTCGCCAACCAAAGCCAGCACGGATTGGCGGCCGGAATCTTCACGCGTGACGGCGCGCGCCAGATTCGCATGGCCGCGTCCGTCCGGGCAGGCATCGTCTGGGTCAACACGTACCGCGCCGTCTCTCCCATCGTGCCCTTCGGCGGCGTCAAGGGATCGGGCTACGGGCGTGAGAGCGGCTTCCAGGCGATGTACGACTACACGCGACCCAAGACGGTCTGGATCAACACATCTTCGGCGCCGCTGGCCAATCCGTTCGTGATGCGATGACCGCGCATCGCCACCGGATGCCGATGGACCACGGAATGCCACGGTAGATCCCGAAATCACAGACGCTGGGAGACAGGACTTGAAGTTCCAACTCGCCATCAACCTCGAGCGGATGGACGCCTCCGTCGACATGCAGGATGTCGCGCGGCACACACTGGACATGGTGCAGGCCGCCGAAAGGGGCGGATTCGAGGTCGTCTGGGCCGCCGAACATCACGCGCTGGAGATGACCATCGCGCCCAACCCGTTCTCGATCCTCGCCTGGTGGTCGCAGAACACCTCGACGATCCGGCTCGGAACCGCCGTCGCGGTGGCGGCGTACTGGCATCCGATCAAGGTCGCCGGCGAGGCGGCCTTCCTAGACCTGATCTCGGGCGGCCGGCTGGAATTCGGCATCGGCTCGGGCGCCTATCAGCGCGAATTCGACCGGATGGCGCCGGGGCTCAAGCAATCGGATGCCTGGCAGTACATGCAGGAGATGCTGCCGGTGGTGCGGGCGCTGTGGAAGGGCGACCATGCCCATCAGGGGGAGTTCTGGTCGTTCCCCACCGCGACCTCCTGCCCGAAGCCCGTGCAGGCCGAGGTGCCGGTCTGGGTGGCTGCGCGGGCGCCGATCACCTACGACTACGCCGTGAAGAACGGCTGCAACATCATGTCCTGGCCGCTGACCCGCGGGATGGACGAGGCGCAGACTTACATGAACCGCCTGAGCGACGCGGTGGCCGCCAATCCGGGCAAGAAGCGCCCGGTGATGGCGATGATGCGCCACACGGCCGTGTACGACCGCGAAGACGAATGGATGACGCCGGTCCGAGCTGCCCAGCGGCAACTGTCGCAATTCGAGACGCTGTTCAAGAACCTGGGCGACGTGAAGGACGGCTTCCCGGCTGAAACCCCTCTGGAATCGATCGCCAACCGGGCCGAATACGATCCGCGGGTGCTGACCTCCAACTTGATGTTCGGCACCCCCGACCAGGTGGTCGAGAAGCTGCGGCCCTACGAGGCCATGGGGGTGGATAGCTTCATCTACTACGCCTCCATGGGCTATGGCCTGGCGGAGCAGAAGCGCTCCCTCGATCTCTTCTGCAATCACGTCATCCCCGCGTTTCGTTGAGGTCGCCGATGTCAGAAGTCGAAGTCGTTCGCCGTGGCCGGGTTCTCGAGATCACTCTGAACAAGCCGAAGGCCAATGCAATCGACCGTCCCATGAGCCAGATGATGGGACGCGCGTTCGCGCTTTTGCGCGACGATCCCGACCTGTGGTGCGCCATCTTGACCGCCGCGGGGGACCGGATCTTCTCGGCTGGCTGGGATCTGAAAGCGCTGCACCAGGGCGAGATGGCTCTGAACAATTGGTGGGAAGAGGACTACGGCGACGGTGGCTTTGCTGGTCTGACCGAGAACTGGAACCTGAACAAGCCGGTGATCTGCGCGCTGAACGGCATGGCCATCGGGGGCGGTTTCGAGATCGCCATGTCGTGTGACCTGATCATCGCGGCGGATCATGTGGAGTTCGGGCTACCTGAGCTGCCGCTCGGCATCGTGCCGGACGCGGGCGCGCTCCAGCGCTTGCCGCGGCTGATTCCGCGCAACATCGCGAACGAGATGTTCCTGATGGGTCGCAGAATGCCGGCTGCGGAGGCGGCGCACTACGGGCTGGTCAATCGGGTGGTGGGGAAGCAGGAACTGATGACGACGGCGCGCGACTGGGCCGACCGGATCGCAGCTTCCGCTCCCCTGGCGATGCAGACGGTGAAGGAGGTCGAGCGAACCATTCAGTGCCTGCCGCTGGAGCGTGCCTTTGCCGAGATGCGCAATGGCGATCTGCCGACCTACCGAGCCATGCTGGCGTCGGAGGACGCGAAGGAGGGCGTCGCAGCCTTTGCCGAGAAACGTCCGCCGATGTTCAAGGGGCGCTGAGATGTATCCCGACCCTTCATCTGTCCGCCGGGTAACTTCGATCGGTGCCGGCCCCATCGGCGGCGGCTGGGCCGCGCATTTTCTGGCGCGCGGCTATGACGTCACGGCCTACGTGCATGTGATGGCCGAGTGCGAGGCGCTGATGGCGGTGATCGAAACCGCCTGGGTCAGCCTGACCGCGCTCGGCCTGGCGCCCGGGGCCTCGCTCGACCGCCTGACGGTGGTCGACGATCTGGAAGCCGCGGTCGCCGGCGCCGAGTTCATCCAGGAAAGTGGCCCAGAGCGGCTGGAGATCAAGCAGGCGCTCTACGAGCGGCTGGGCAGCCTCGTGCCGCGGGATCGTGTCATCTGCTCGTCGACGTCGGGGCTGACGATGACGGAGATCCAGGCCAAGTGCGGCACCCCGGAACGCACCGTCATCGCCCACCCTTTCAACCCGCCCTATCTGCTGCCCCTGGTCGAGATCGTCGGGGGCAAGCGGACCGGTCCAGCGGCGGTGGAGTGGGCGGCTGCCTTCTTCAAGACGGCGGGCAAGGTGCCGCTGGTGATGAAGAAGGAGATACCGGGCTTCGTCGCGACGCGCTTGCAGGAGGCGCTCTGGCGCGAAGCGCTCCACATGGTCGCGAACGGCGAGGCCACGCCCGACGACATCGACACCGCCCTGATCAACGGCCCGGCGCCGCGCATGGCGGTCCAGGGGCAGTGCATGGCCTTCCACGTGGCCTGCGGCGAGGGCGGGATGGCGACCAACCTCGATCAGTTCGGCCCGGCCCTGAAATGGCCGTGGACGCGCCTGGAAGCGCCCGAGCTGACACAGGAACTGCGCGACCGCATGGTCGACGGCTGCAACCGCATCGCGGCCGGGCGGACCTTCACCGAGATGGCGACGGCGCGCGACCGCGATATCGTCGCGGTTCTGAAGGCAACGCAGGCGGCCCGGAACGGCTAGGCTCCGGGTCGCTCGCCGCGCAGGGCCCGGGTCGTGGTGTGCTGCAGGCCTTCCAGATACTTCGTCAAGGTGCCCGGCCATTGCGGCGAAGGATCGTTCTTGGGCCACGCCTGCCGATACTCGCTCGGCCTGCGGCCGAAGCAGCGCCGGAAGGCGCTCGCGAAATGCGACAGCGTGTTGAAGCCCGAAGCAGCCGCGACCTGGCGGATGGATTGCCGCGTGCCGATCAGAAGCGCGCGGGCATGCTGCAGGCGCAGCAGAAGGCCGAATTGCACGACGGTGCAGCCGACCGTCTGTTTGAACAGCCGCTCGAGCTGACGCTGTGAAAGGCCCAGCTCGTCGGCGATGGCCGGCACCTCCAGCGGTTCGGAAACGTGGCTTTCCATCAGCGCGATGGTCCGGCGGATGATCGGTGGAAGGCTCTCGAGCCCGTTCCCCAGCCCGCGCCGCTGCGGAGTGGTGGGAGCGCGGGCGGGATTGCTGACGAGCTGATCGGAGATCTCGCTGACCAGGGCATCGCCGTGCCGTTCACGAATCAGATGCAGCATCAGATCGACCGAAGAAAAGGAGCCCGCGCAGGACATCAATTTTCCTTCCAGCGCGAAGATCTGATCCACGATCTCAATCTCTGGAAATTCCTCCTCGAACGCCGGCGCATAGGAGAAGTGCATCGCGACCTTGCGACCCTTCAGCAACCCCGCGCGTGCCAGGATGTAGCAGCCCATCTCGACCGAACAAATCCGCGCCCCGTCCCGCGACTGGCGGCGGAGCCAGCCGGCAAGGTCCCGATTCTGATAGGATTCGGCTCCCCAGCTGGCCAGAACGAAGATGATGTCTTCGCGTCGACTGCGCTCCGCCGGCGGATGCGCTTCGATCGTGAAGCCGTTCGATGCCTGGATCTGGCGTCCGTCGAACGCCACGATCTCCCATTCGTAGAGCGCGACGCGCGACAGGTAGTTGGCGACGCGCATCGGCTCGATCATGGCGACCAACTCGATCAGGTTGAAGCGCGGCACGATCAGGAATGTCACCCGCTGAGGCTGCGCGTCCCCCGGCGCGCGTCCGATCGTGTGCGGCGTTCCGTCAGCTGTCTTGGAAGTGTATAAATTCGCCATCATCCGAAACCAAGTTGACGAAAAAACGATACTCAGTGCGGAATTGTCGGTCAAGAGTTCCCTTCAGAGAAGGAAGATTGCGCAATGAATCATGAGGTCATCCTAACCTGCGCCGTAACCGGCGCAGGTGATACCACCGGTAAGTCCCGGTTCGTGCCGGTCACACCCGAAGAGATTGCGACCGCCGCGATCGAGGCGGCGAAGGCCGGAGCCTCGTGTGCCCATATCCACGTTCGCGATCCGGCGACCGGCAAGGGATCGCGCGATCCGGCGCTGTTTCGCGAAGTCGTGGATCGCGTCCGCGACAGCGGCACCGATGTCGTCATCAACTTGACCGCCGGGATGGGGGGCGACTGGGCGCCTTCGGAAGCCGACTGGGCGATGCCGGGACCGGGAACCGACATGATCGGCCCCGACGAGCGGCTGGTCCATGTCAAGGATTGCATGCCGGAGATTTGCTCGCTGGATTGCGGCACGCTGAATTTTGGCAATGACCATACGATCTACATCTCAACCCCGCCGATCCTGCGGCGCATGGCGGCCCTGACCAGGGACTGGGGCGTGAAGCCCGAACTCGAGGTGTTCGATCTGGGCCATATCCGCTTTGCCAAGGCGATGATCGCCGAGGGGCTGCTGGCGGATCCTCCGATGTTTCAGCTCTGTCTCGGCATTCCCTGGGGGGCCGATCAGACCGTCGAGACAATGGCGGCGATGAAGGCGCAGCTTCCGCCAGGTGCCAGCTGGGCCAGTTTCGGGATCAGCCGCATGCAGATGCCGATGGCGGCGGCGGCCGTAGCGCTCGGGGGCAACGTGCGCGTCGGGCTCGAGGACAATCTCTTCCTCGACCGTGGCGTCCTGGCGTCCAACGCGCAACTGGTCGAGCGTGCTCGCGAAATCGTCGAGCGGATGGGCGCTCGGGTTCTGACGCCGCAAGAGGCGCGCAACAGGCTGCGGCTTCGTGGGGCCGTCGCCTGATGACGCGTGAGCAGGCTCATCCCAGCGGCCTGGCCATCACGGCCCTCGTCAAGCGCTACAGCACATTCGAGGCGGTGGCGGGGATAGACCTGCATATTCGGCGGGGCGAGTTCCTCACGCTTCTCGGCCCCTCCGGATCTGGCAAGACGACGCTTCTGATGATGATCGCCGGCTTTCAGCAGGCAACGTCCGGCGATATTCGCCTGGATGGGCAATCCATCATCGAAACGCCGGCGGAGAGGCGCAACTTCGGCATGGTGTTCCAGGGATATGCGCTGTTTCCGCATATGAGCGTGCGCGACAACATCGGATATGCCCTTTCGGTCCGGCACCGCCCGCGGGCCGAGATCGACGCTCGGGTCGCCGAGATGGTCGAACTGATGCAATTGCAGAGGATGGAAGATCGACTTCCCGCACAGCTTTCGGGCGGTCAGCAGCAGCGCGTGGCCCTTGCTCGCGCGCTGGCGTTCTCACCTCCCGTCCTCTTGCTCGACGAACCCCTCGGAGCGCTCGATCGAAAGCTGCGGGTCGACGTCCAGGAGCAGCTGAAAGAGATTCACAGGAAGGTCGGATCGACATTCATCTATGTGACGCACGACCAGGACGAAGCACTTTCAATGTCCGACAGGGTCGTGATCATGCATCAAGGCCGCATAGAGCAGGTGGGAACACCGGAAGAGCTATACAGTCGGCCGCGCACCGAGTTCGCCGCGTCGTTCCTCGGCAGGAGCAACTTCCTGCGCCGAGCCGGCCGGGTCTGGGCGCTGCGGCCCGAGAAGATCGACCTGTCGCCGCCGGGTGCCGGCGGTGCTCGCGCAACCGGACGCGTTCTGACACTGACCTATCTCGGCGCGGTGCTGAAATATCTCGTCGAGACCGAGGAGTTCGGCGTGCTCGAGGTGGACGTCGATGCGTGGCGCGGTGGCGAGACCCTCAGTCCTGGTGCGCCCGTTGAACTGCACTGGACCGACGCCGCCGCCGTGCCACTGGAGCCCTGAGATCGCAAGAGGGCAGGCCGAACCTGCTCCGACAAATGGGGAGACATCTCCCTCAACCCAGAGGAAGAACGATGTACGACAAGCAGTTCATGCGTGAGACCGCGGTCGAGGCCGCCCATGCGTTCCGCGCCGGTCGGCTGGATCGGCGGAGTTTTCTGGCGATCTGCGGCATGGCCGGCGTGGCCCTGCCTTCGCTTCTCTCCGGCGATGCCCACGCGGCGGCGAAGGAGATCGTCATGTGGAACTGGGGCGGCCAGTCCGAGGAATGCCACGGCAGCGCGATCGGCGTTCCCTTCACCGAGAAGACCGGCATCCCGTTGAAGTTCGATACGTCCGGGCCGCTCCAGGGCAAGATCAAGGAGATGGTCGACAGCGGAAACGTCACCGCCGACATTTGTGATGGCGACCTTTTCGATGCCGTGGCGCTCGGGCCGACCGGACATCTGGAGCCGATCGACTACGGCATCGTCAGCAAGGACAAGACGCTGCCCGGCTATGCGTTGGAGTACGGGATCTCGATCATCCTCTATGGCTATGCGTTCATGTATGACACCGAGGCCTACAAGGACGCCGCGCCGACGGGCTGGGCCGATTTCTTCGATACGGCGAAATTCCCCGGCAAGCGGTCGCTCTACAAGTGGGCGAACGGTTCGCTCGAGGCGGCGCTGATGGCGGACGGGGTGGCCAAGGACGCGCTCTATCCGCTCGACATCGAGCGCGCGCTCGGGCCGATCAAGTCGGTCAAGGACGACTCGATCTACTGGGGCTCGGGATCCGAAGCGCACGACATGATCGTCAATGGCGAGGTGTCGATGGGCATGATCTGGCAGAATCGCGGCCGCGACATCGAGAGCCGGACCAACGGCCGCTACAAGATGGTGATGAACCAGGCGATTGCGATGCCGGGAGCCTACATCGTGCCGAAAGGCAACCCCGCCGGGCGCGACGCCGCGATGCAGTTCATCGCGGTATCGCAGTCGGTCGATGCGCAGGTCGGCCTCTTCAACTGTCTCGGCATGACGCCCGCCAACAAGGAGGCCGTGGCCAAGCTGTCGCCGGAGGACGCGCCCTACGCCATCACGTCCGAGCAGAACATCGGCCGCATCGCCCTGAACGATCCGAACTGGTGGGGCGAGAACACCGACAAGGCTGTGAGCGCCTTCCTGGAAGCGATCAGTTGATCTGACCGTCCGGGCTGCGGTCGCCCACTTCGGGCGACCGCACGCCGCCCTGCTTCCGCCCGCGCCATGGAGTCCGCCCTCAATGACGTTCCGCGCCGCGTCGCCGGCAACGGGCTGGTTGCTGGTCCTGCCGCTTCTGGGGCTGGTGATCCTGATGTTCGCCGGCCCCCTGGCCAACATTCTGTGGCTGAGCGTCACCGACCCCGAGCCAGGCCTCTCCAACTATGCCGCGCTGATCGAGAAGGAAAGCCTGCACAGGCTGATTCTGACGACCCTACGGGTTTGCGTGTTGACGACGCTGCTGTCGGTCGCCCTGGCCTTCTGCATCGCCCACGCGATGGCGCACGCAGCGCAGTCTTCACGGCAGAAGATGCTGCTTCTGCTGCTGATATCATTCTGGATCTCCGTCCTGGTTCGCACCTTCTCCTGGCTGATGCTGCTCGGCCGCAACGGACTGGTGAACAACGGCTTGATGTCGGCTGGATTGATCTCGGAGCCTCTGCCCTTCGTGCGCAACGAGCTGGGGGTGCTGATCGGCATGGTCCACTACATGATTCCCTATGCCGTTCTGCCGATACTCGCCTCGATGCAGAGCATCGACGAGAGGGTGCTCGCGGCCTCTCGCAACCTGGGAGCCACCCCCGGCCAGACCTTCTGGCGCGTCTACCTCCCATTGACCAAGCCCGGGCTGATCGCGGGCGCGCTCCTGGTCCTCATCCTCAGCCTCGGCTTCTACGTCACGCCCGCGGTCCTCGGTGGCGGCAAGGTGCTGATGATCGCCGAATACATATCCGTGCAGGTCCTCATCACGCTGAAGTGGGGTACGGCGGCCGTGCTGGCGGTGCTCATGCTGATCTCCGTCGTGGGGCTTCTGCTCGTGCTGTCCCGCTTCATGAAGCTGTCCACGGTATTCGGTGGAGGTCGGCAATGAGCCCGGCGCGCTCCGGGTCGCTCGCTGCACGGCTGAATCGCGGTCTAGCCTGGATTCTCCTGGTCTTTCTGGTCGCGCCCGCCCTGATCGCAATTCCAGTCTCGCTCACCGCCGACAACTACCTGTCGATGCCGTGGAACGGGCTCTCCCTGAAGTATTACTATGAGATCTTCACCTCTCCGAACTGGGTCTCCTCCTTCCTTCAGAGCGCGCTTATCGGGTTGATCTCGGCGGCATCGGCAACGACGCTCGGAACTTTCGCCGCCGTGGGGCTATGGCGGCTGTCCTCGAGCGCCGGAGAGACACTGCGGAGCCTGCTGTTCCTGCCGCTGCTTCTGCCGCTCGTCGTTCCGCCGATCATCTCGGCGATGGCCTTCTATCGGCTGATGGTGCCGCTCGGCCTGATCGACACCTACGCCGGACTGATCCTCGCCCATACGGTTCTGGCCGCGCCGCTGGTGGTGATCACCGTTTCCGCCTCGCTGGCGGGCTTCGACCGTCGGCTGGAACAGGCCTCGCGCAATCTGGGCGCCACCTCCGGCCAGACGCTGCGGCGGGTGATTCTGCCGGCCATCCGACCCGGGGTGCTGTCGGGCGCGGTCTTCGCCTTCATCGCCTCGTGGGACGAGATCGTCGTGACACTCTTCCTGTCCAAATTCTCCGTCTACACCCTGCCGCGCCGCATGTGGAACGGCATCCGCGAGAACACCGATCCTGCTGTGGCGGCGGCGGCCGTGGTGCTGCTGGCCGTGACGCTGGGCGCCTTTCTCATCTGGGCGCTGGCGCAACGCCGCGGCCGGTCCATGACCTCCAGCCCGAGACAATCTTGATGACACCGGAATACCACCTCGACGAAGAGATGCGCCTGCTTCTGCAGACCGTCCGGGGATTCATGAAGGACGAGATCTATCCCTTCGAGGAGCTCGTCGATCGTCAGGGCTTCGTTCCAGAGGAGATCGGCCGCCAGATCGAGAGCCGGTCCAAGGAGCTTGGGCTGTTCGCGGCCAATCTGCCGGAGCGGGTGGGAGGCGGTGGCCTCTCGATGAAGGCGATGAGCCTGATCGAGCGGGAGTACGGCAAGACCAGCCATGCGCTGCATTCCTGGATCGCGCGGCCGACCGAATTGCTGCTGGCCTGCGAAGGTGACCAGATCGACTGCTATCTGAAGCCCTGCGTCACCGGTGAGAAGCGTGAGCTGTTCGCCCTCACGGAGCCCGAGGCCGGGTCCGACGTCATGGGGATGAAGTCGAACGCGCGACGGGACGGCGTCGATTGGATTCTGAACGGCTCCAAGCACTTCATCTCCGGCCCCTGCATGGCCGATTTCGCCATCGTCTTCGCCGCCACCGGCATCGACGAGACGAAGCGGGGGCCGCGCAAGCGGGTGACGGCATTCCTCGTCGACGCCGGCACCCCCGGCTTCGAGATCCGCGAGGGCAACCGCTCGGTCAGCTATCGCGGCTACAAGACCTTCGAGCTCCACTTCTCCGACGTCCGGCTGGGGCCGGGACAGATGCTCGGCGAGGAAGGGCGCGGGTTCGATCTGGCCGGCCAATGGCTGACCATGGGGCGCGTCTGGGTCGGCGCCAGCTGCTGCGGCAAGGCCGAGCGGCTCATCGGCATGGCCGCCGAATGGGCCGCCAGCCGGCGCCAGTTCGGCCAGCCCATCGGCCAGTTCCAGGGCACGGGCTTCAAGCTCGCCGACATGGCGGTCGGCTTGCGGGCGGGCGACCTTCTGGTCGCCGATGCCGTCGCGCGAGCCGAGGCGGGCGTGTTGACCGATGCCGATGTCTCGATGGTCAAGCTCTATTGCTCGGAGATGGTCAACCGCGTCGCCGACGACTGCGTGCAGATCTACGGCGGCATGGGGCTGATGGAGGAACTGCCGGTCCAGCGCCTGTGGCGCGATTCACGGCTGGAACGGATTTGGGACGGCACCTCGGAAATCCAGCGCCACATCATCAGCCGGTCGATCCTGAGGCCGCTCGGCGCATGAACCTCGACCAGCGGATCAATCTGGGGCGCCTGCTTTCGCCCCGGCACATCGCATTCGTCGGCGGGCGCGACGCCCTGGCGGCCATCGGCGAGGCGGCTCGGCGGGGCTTCGCGGGTGCGATCTGGCCGGTCAATCCGGGGAGAACCGAGATGGCGGGGCATCGCTGCTTCGCCAGCATCGACGACCTGCCCGAGGCGCCGGACGCCGTCTTTCTGGCGGTCCCACCGGCGGCGGCGGTCGAGGTCGTCGCGGCGCTGCGCCGCCGCTCCGCGGGGGGCGTCGTCTGCTATACCGCCGGCTTCCGTGAAGCGGGCGGCGACGGAGCCCTTCTGGAGGCCGAGCTGGTTCGGGCCGCGGGCGACATGGCGCTGATCGGTCCTAACTGCTACGGCGCCATCAACTACCGCTCGCATACCGCGCTCTGGCCGTTCCCTCACGCTGGCGGGCGTACGGAAAGGGGAGCGGCCATCGTGACGCAGTCGGGCATGTTGTCGTCCGACATCACCATGGCGCAGCGCGGCCTGCCGCTAACCCACATGATCTCCTGCGGAAACCAGGCGGTCCTGTCTCTCGAGGATTTCACCGAGTTCCTGATCGACGAGCCGGGTGTGCGTGCCGTCGGCCTGCATATCGAGGGGCTGCGCAGCATCGCGCGCTTCCATGACGTGGCGCTGCGCGCGATCGACAAGGGTATTCCCATCGTGGCCCTCAAGACCGGGTCATCGATCATCGGCTCGTCGCTGACCCTCAGCCACACCGGGTCGCTGTCGGGCGCGGACGACCTCTACGATGCGCTGTTCGAGCGCGTCGGCGTCATTCGCGTCAGGACCCCGCCGGAGCTGCTCGAGACGCTGAAGTTCCTGGTCGTCGCCGGCGTGCCACAGGGCAATCGGGTGGCGGGCTTCACCTGCTCGGGCGGTGGCGCCACGTTGCTGGCGGACCATGCCGAGACGATCGGCCTCGTCTTCCCTGGCATCGTGGGCGACGATCGTCGGGCGCTGGCGGCACTCCTCCCGCCGATCGCCACGGTGTCGAACCCGCTGGACTACACCACCCCGATCTGGGGCGATGCCGCGCGAACCGGACCGGTGTTCGCCGCCGCTGTGAAGGCGACGGACGCGGCAGCGGCGGTTCTCGTGCAGGACTACCCCGCCCCGGGTCTGGACGACAGCGCGTACCTCTACCGTGCCGATGCCGAGGCCTTCCTTCTGGCGGCGCGCGTGCGGGGTATCCCCTCCGCCGTCATCGCCACGCTTCATGAGAACCTCGACCCCGCGACGCGCGACTGGCTACTTCGAGAGGGCGTCGCTCCACTGATGGGCATCGCCGAGGGGCTGGGTGCGATCCGCCATTCCATCTGGTGGGCGGCCCGGCGGGCGGCCGTGGTGTCGGGTCCCCCCTCAGCGCTGGCCCCGGCGGGCGACGTCGCCGCGCTCCGGGCACTGGACGAGGTGGCGAGCAAGGCCCTGCTGGCGCGCCACGGCCTCGCCGTTCCGGCCGGCCGACCGACCGACGGCGAGGGTGCCGCAAGGGTCGCGGGCGAACTCAGGTCGCCGCTGGCGCTGAAGATGATCGGGCCGCGGCTCGCCCACAAATCGGAAGCCGGCGCGGTCGAGGTCGGCCTCGCCGATCCGGTCGCCGTCGAGGCCGCCGTCGCCCGGATGCGGGCGCGCGTCCACGCCCACGACCCGCAGGCGGTCACCGACGACTTCCTCATCGAGGAGATGGCTCCAGCGCCGGTGGTGGAGCTCCTGGTCAGCCTGCGGCGTGATCCGGAGTTCGGCCCGGCCCTTACGATCGGCTCGGGCGGCGTGCTGGTCGAGATCCTCGACGACAGCGTCGACCTCCTTCTGCCGGCCACCGCGGACGATGTCCGGACGGCACTGCAGAGCCTGCGCGTCGCCCCGATCCTGCGGGGCTATCGCGGCCGGCCCGGAGCCGACCTCGCTGCCCTGACCGGCGTGATCGTCGCCCTGCAGCGGATGTTTCTCTCCGACCCGGCGTTGATCGAGATCGAGATCAATCCGCTGTTCGCCGGCCGCGAGGCCGCCGTCGTCATCGATGCGCTGATCCATGTCAGCGCACCCTGAAAGCGACCCCAACCCGGACCTGCACGTCGCCGACGACCTTCGGCAGGGGTGGAACCGCCCGGAGAATCGTCGACACGGATTTCATTCGGCGCATCTGATCTTTCGCAGGAGCCAGATGATCCGCTCGCGCCGCGTGCTGCGCCTGAGCGAGGCTCCCGATGCCGAACTGGGGGCGCGGGCCGCGGCCACCGGACTTGCCGGCACGCCGGGCTTCTCGGCCCTGGTCGTGGCGGAGGAAGGGCGTATCCTTCTGGCGTCGTCCGCTCCCGATTTCGCTCTCGACCGGCCGCATTCCATCCAGTCGGTGACCAAGATGCATCTGCATCTGATCGCCGGCCAGTTGATCGAGCAAGGCCGTCTGGACCTCGACGCTCCGGCGGGCCGCTACCTGCCGGAGCTCGGCTCGGGCTATCGTGAGGCTCGGATCCGCGACCTTCTGGACATGAACGTCGCCAACGACTTCTCCGAAGATTATTCGGACCCGGCCTCGGACTGCTATCGCGAGGAGGAGGCGCTCGGCTGGCGCCTCCCGCCGGACGGGGAGCCGGAGATGTCGCTGATGGCGTTCGCCTGCGGCATCGAGGGCGGGGATCTGACCAACCGCACCGGCCGCGTGCTCTACAAGTCCGCGAACACGGACGTACTGACCTTGATCGCCGCCAGGTTGACGGACTTGCCGGCCGCCCTGACGGCGATCTGCGACGCGGCGGGATATGCCGGCGCCCTGCACATCAGCCAAAGCCCCGAAGGCCTGCCGGCCTTCTCGGGCGGGGCCTGCCTCTCCGCCCTCGACCTCGCCCGTTTCGGCCTCCTCTTCGCGCGCGAGGGCAGGGGGCTCGACGGCCGCCCCGTCGGCTCGTCGACCTATCTGCGGGCATGCCTTCGCGCGGTTGGGCCGCCCCTCTCCGCGCACCGCCCGTGGCAGCGCTACGCGGGCCATCTGATGACGGACGGAACCCGGATCGGCCACGCCGGCTACGGTGGCCAGTACCTGATGATCGATCTGGAGACTCGGCGGGTCGCGCTCTATCTCGGCGTCGTCGAGAACGAGAGCGGCCACGACGACCGATTGATGGCGGGTGTGGTCCGGAAGCTCGCGGCTCTCTGCCGGGAGTTGGACGTCGCGACATGAACTCCGCCCGGAATCGCGCATCGTGCGCGAACTCGGTTGGTCGAACAGGCGGAACGACAACAGGCAGCCCTCAATGTGGCGTTCTGCCGAAAACACCAAATCGGGAGGACTGAGCAGGAATCCCGACTGAAGGGGCGGCTGAAGGGAGCTTCACTATCCGGACTGGTGAATTGACGGCGCTTGCCGTGCGTCGATCCGGCGGATTCGGTTGAGAAAGCCGGTAGGCCGCCGAGGTGTCGCGCCATTCGCGAGGCGGTCTCGAATTGCATTCCATCTGCACGGCCGCACCGAAATGGGGCTCCTCATTGCTCGGGCCGCCCTCTCGGGTCCGAAAAGCCCACTAAAGCGCGATGCCGAGGAAGTAGCGCCTGCGGCCAATCGCAACGATATTGGCCGGTGGTCTTCCTGTGTCCGTGCGGCTCGCCCGCCCGGCAGCCCGCGCCATCGCCGCCACCCTCGACGAAGGCGGTGAGGATGCGAAATGAGATCCGACGCCCTTCACGCCGACGGCCTTTCGCTCGGCGAACGGCTCGCCCGGCTCAGTGCACCGCGGCGAACATGATCTTCGCCTCGGTGGCCGTGTCGATCGTCATCTCCTCGACGACGCGGCCCTGGCGCGAGACCAGGATGCGGTCGCTGAGCGCCAGGATCTCCGGCAGGTAGGACGAGATCACCACCACCGCGATGCCGTCGTCGGCGAGCTCCTCGATGAACTTGTGGATCTCGACGATCGCGCCGACGTCGACGCCGCGCGTCGGCTCGTCGAAGATGATCAGCTTCGGCTTCTGGATCGAGGCCTTGGCGATGACCACCTTCTGCTGGTTGCCGCCGGACAGCTCGATCATCTTGGCGTCGGAATCGATCGCCTTGACGCCGAGGCGCTCCTTCCATTCGGCGGCGAGCCGCCGCGCGCGGGCGTAGGAGACCACCGTCAGGGGATTGGAGCCGGTCGCGACGTCGCCGATCTGGATGTTGCCGGCGATCGACATCGTCTCGAAGAACCCTTCGATCTTGCGGTCCTCGGTGACGTAGACGATGCCGTCCTTCACCGCCGGCCGCGGGGTCCGGTAGCGGACCGGCCTGCCGTCCAGGATCACGGCGCCGCCGTGGAAGAAGTCGCGCTTCACCACGCCGCCGACGATCTTCATCGTCTCGGTCCGGCCGGCGCCGACGAGCCCGAACAGCCCGGTGATCTGCCCCGAATAGATCGAGAACGAGGTGTTGCGGACGATGCTGCCCATCGACAGGTTCTGGATGCTCAGGATCTTCTCGCCGTAGGGCCGGGCGCGGCGCTTTCCCGCCTGCCCGTAGAGCTCGGTCGACAGCGACCGGCCGACCATCGCCTGGACGATCCGCTCGCGGTCGAAGTTCGCCGTGTCGTCGGTCACGACGAGCGCGCCGTCGCGCAGCACGGTGATCCGGTCGGACAGCGCCAGCGCCTCCTCGAGCGCATGGCTGATGAAGATGATGGTGACGCCGTCCTCCTTCAGTCGGCGGACGAGGTTGAAGAAGTGGAACTTCTCCTCCGGCGTCAGGCTGGCGGTCGGCTCGTCGAAGATGATCAGCCGCGCCTTGTGGTGCACCGCGCGCGCGATCTCGACCATCTGCTTCTTCGCGGCGCCGAGCGAGGAGACCAGCGCCATCGGATCGACGTAGAAATTGAGCGACAGGAGGAAGCGCTGCGCCTGGATGTAGAGGCCGCGCAGCCGGTTGAACATCTTCTCCTCGCCGAGATAGATGTTCTGGGCGACCGTCATCGACGGAACGAGGTTGGTCTCCTGGAACACCATGGCGATGCCGCGATGGCGCGCCTCGAGCGGCGACTTCAGGGTCAGCGGCTCGCCGTCGAACAGCATCGTGCCGGCGGTGAGCTGGTAGACGCCGGCGAGCACCTTGGTCAGGGTCGACTTGCCGGCGCCGTTCTCGCCGAGGATCGCGTGCAGCTCGCCCGGCCTGAGCGCGAAGTCGATGTCCTTGAAGGCGGCGATGCCGCGGAACTCCTTGGTGGCGTTCCTGAGCTCGAGCAGCGCGCTCATGCGGACCCTCCGAGATCCGGGTCGGCCTGCGGGTCGAGGCTGACGACGCGGCCGGAGCCGCGGGCCGCCGCGAGCAGGCGGCCGTCCCGTTCGCACAGCGCCGTCACGCCGTGCACGTGTCCGTCGGCGCGGCTGTGGAAGCTCGCCGTCGGCTTGCAGCGCGCGTCGCAGCGCACCACGAGCCCGTAGGACCAGCTCGGCGACCACGGCTTCAGCGTGTTGAGCTTCTTGCGCGCGCCGCCCTGGATCGGCTCGAGGAAGCTCGCCCCGCTCGACAGCGCCGGGGCGATCCAGTGGTCCGGGTGGATGCGTTCCATCATTCGCTCGCAGTAGCGCCGCTCGCCGAGCACGAACTCGATGAGCTGGTTGCGCGGGGCGAACAGCGCGAGCCAATAGCCGCCGTCCGCCGCCGGGGCGATCGCGCCCGGATAGGCGGGCAGGTCGGCCAGCACATCGACCGGCGCCGCCTGGCCGGCGAGCCGGACGACGCGGTGGCGCCACGCCTCGGAGACGAGCACGGCGTCGTCGCCGGCCGCCGCGAGACCGGCCGGAAAGGCGAGTCCGCCGGCGAGCATCGTCGCCGCCCCGGGTCGGCGGAGATCGATCCGCCAGACGCTGCCGGTCCGCCGCTGCGCCATCAGATCGCGCTTCCAGTCGGCGGCGGGCCCGGCCGTCGAGCCGTTCGCGACGACCAGGGTGTTGCGGTCGAGGAACAGCGCCGCCGTCGGGCAGGCGAGCCGCATCGTCCCCGCCTGCTCGACGACGAGGCCGTCGTGGGCGCCGCCGACGATGAGGACGCCGCGGCCGTCCTGGCCGACCGCCAGCCCGCCGGCGCCGTCCGCGGCGAGGCAGCTCACGGGGTGCTCGAACGACCGGAGCGGCCGGGCCGTCGCCGCATCGCCCGTGCCGTCGAGCGCGAGGAGGTCGCGGCCCGACGTCAAGAGAACGCCGTCCGCCGTCGCCACGAGGTTGTCGACGCCCGCGAGGTCGAGCACGACCGGGGCCTCGTCGAGCAGGGTGTTCGGGCGCAGCGGCCCGTCCATCGCCGGCACGATCCGCTCCGGCGGCGCGACGCCGCGGAAGGCGTTGTAGCCGCGCCGCAGGGCGTCGATCATCGGCCCGCCCCCCAATAGGAATCCGGGCCGGTCCAGGTCGGGTCGGCGCCCTCGAGCCGGTAGCGCCCGATGCGGTTGTTGGAGACGCCGCCGAGATAGAGCCAGCCCTTGTGCTCGCGCATCGAGGTGATCATCGGATGGTTCTCGCCGCCGAGGTCCCAGAGGCTCTCCAGCACGCGCCCCTGGTCGTCGAACTTGATGACGCAGCCGGTGTTGATGTTCGGGTAGAGCCAGAGGTCGGGCGCCACCCGGCGCGCCATGCGGCGCCGGAAGCCCGGCATCGTCATCGCGAGGTCGAGCGCCGGGGTGCGCATGCCGAGCAGCGCCGCCCAGTAGGTGCCGTCGGAGGCGCGGTTGATGTTGTCGGGATAGCCGGGGAGGTTGGTCAGCACCGGCTCGATGGTGCCCTTCTTCGGCCCGTCGAAGTAGTAGCGGCTGATCGCGCAGATCCAGCTCTCGGCATAGAGGAACGAGACGCCGTCGGCCGCCATGGTGATGCCGTTGGCGAAGACGAGGCGGGGGATCTCGGTGCGCGTCGTGCCGGTGCGCGGGTCGTAGCAGATGACGCGCCCGTTGCCGCGGCTCTCGAGCGCGTCTGTCGCCCAGTCCTCCTGCTCGTAGCGGATCGTCGCCTCGCTGAAGTAGATGCGGCCGTCCGGCGCGATGTCGAGGTCGTCGGCGAGCCGCAGGCGCGAGTCGTCGACCACGGAGTTCCAGCGCCGGTTGGTCTCGTCGGTCAGCTTGGTCACCGTCCGGTCTGGCGCGACCTGATAGAGCCCCATGCCGCCGATGCAGACGAGCAGGTTGCCTGCCCGGTCGAAGGCCATGCCGAGCGGGTGGCCGCCGATGTGGGCGAACACCTCGCTGCGCGTGAAGTCGGGTCCGAAGAAGCGGACGATGTCGCCGTGCCGGGTGCCGCAATAGAGGTTGTCGTCGCGGTCGAGGATCACGTCCTCCGGTCCCTCGATCTCGCCGAGGCCGATGATCTCGACGGTGCGCAGCTTGTCGTTGAGGGCGTAGGGCGATCCGGGGTCGGTGGTCTTCGGCGGCTGCGGCAGCGCCAGGTAGGTCGGCGAGACGTAGACCTTGCTCAGCCACTTGTGCCGGTTCTTCAGCCAGCGCATGTCGACGAAGACGGCGGCGATGAGGACGGCCCCGAGCACGGTCGAGGTGATCGGTCCGGACACGCCGAAGTTGATCAGGCCGTTGGTGAGGATCATCACCAGGAGCGCGCCCATCAGCGCCTTGGCCACCGAGCCGCGGCCGCCGCCGAGCGAATTGCCGCCGAGCACCACCGCCGTCAGCGCCGACACCTCGAGGCCGATGCCGGTGTCGGAGCCGGTCGAGCCGAGGCGGGCGGCGAACAGGAAGCCGGCGAGCGCGCACATCGAGCTCGACCACATGTAGGCCGAGCAGACCGTGCGGCGGACGTTGATGCCGGCATTGTAGGCCGAGCGGCGCGCCCCGCCGACGGCGGTCAGCCGCCAGCCCGGCCGCATCCGCGACAGCACGACGTGCCAGACGATGGCGATCGTTCCGGCGACGACGAGCGACACCGGCACGCCGAAAATGGTGCCCTCGCCGATGAAGATCCACAGGTCGGAATCCGCGAAGCTCGAGACGAGCGCCGTCGAGTAGCGCAGGAACACGATCTCGTAGATCGACCGGAAGATGATCAGCGTGACGAGCGTGGTGAGGAAGGCGCGCAGCCTGAGATAGCCGATCAGGACGCCGTTCACCGCGCCGCAGACCGCGCCCATCGCGAGCACCGACACGAGAACGACCGGCACCGGCAGCTCCCAGACGTTGACGCCGAGGAGCGAGCCGAGGACGGCGAGCGAGAACACCGACCCGACCGACAGGTCGATGCCACCCGACAAGAGCACGATCGCGAGCGCCAGCACGATCAGGCCGAACTCGGCCATCTGCCGGCCGAGATCGGTGAGGCTCGACTGCGAGTAGAAGTCCGGCATCAGCGAGCCGAACACCAGCACCGTCGCGACCAGCGCGAGGAACGGGATCGCGTTGTCGATCCAGCGCTTGGAGAGTATCTCCCCGATCAGGTGACCGGGGAGATACTTGTAGGAAAGCCGTGTCAGTCGATCTTCATCGTACATCAGGACGCGGTACCGGTGGAATTCGAGATCAGGGCATCGGCGGACGACTATTCTTCCTTGAGATCATCGAGATTCCAGCAGGTGCGTGGCGAGAGGTTGTCCTTCGTCAGGATCGTCAGGGGGGTGTAGTAGGTGCTCTTGACCTCGCCGGCCTTGGCGTCGGAGAGCAGCAGCTGGACGATCTGCTGGTTGAGGATGTCGCCCTGCAGCGGCACGTCGTAGCTGATCGTCATGTCGAGCAGCCCGTTCTTGATGTTGTCGCAGCCGTTGGTCGTGCCGCCGCCGGAGGTGACGACGTAGACCTGGTCGCTCTTGCCGGCCTCCTGGATCGCCGCGCCGGCGCCGACGTCCTGGTTGTCCCAGTTGCCGACGACGCCGCAGAGGTCGGGGTGCTGCTGCAGCACCGTCTCCATGATCGCCCGCGCCTTGGCCGGGTCGTAGTTCGCCGCCTGCTCGGAGACGATCTGGATGTTCGGGTGCTTGGAGAACACGTCGTGGTAGGCGAACAGCTCGTAGAGGTTCGAGGCGGCCGTCGGCACGCCCTGCATGATCGCCACCTTGCCGGAGGTGCCCTCGCCGCATTTCTTCGCCAGCACCTCGGCCTCGATGTAGCCGACCTTCACCCAGTCGGCGCCGACGTAGGAATCGGTGGTGACGGCGGATTCGAGGTTGACCTGCAGCACCTTGATGCCGGCGTCCTGGGCCCGCTTCAGCAGGCGGGCGTAGGACTGGACGTCCGGGTTGTGGATGATCAGGAGGTCGGGCTTCTCGGCGATCAGCTGGGTGATGGCGCGGGTGCCCGCGTCGGTGCTCCAGTTCGGGTCGCGGATCTCGAAGGTGTAGCCGAGGTCCGCCGCCTGCCTGCGCATGATCGCCGCCCAGCCCTCGGTGAGGTCGAAGCCCATGGCGAGCGGCACGAAGACGACGCGCTTGCCCTTCAGCGTGTCGTAGTAGGGGGCGCGGCGGGCCGCGTTGTCGAGGCCCTGTTCGGCGGCTTGCGCGGCGAGGGGTGCCAACAGCGCGGCGCCGAGCGCCAGCATGCAGCCAAGTTTCGGCATCCGGTTGGTCATGTTCTTCCTCCCGTTCGTGGTCGTTGCGACCATGATTAGATGTCCCCCTGCTGTTGCTGAGCGGTCTGCTCGTCGCGGGGGTTGATGAAGCTGTCGATGACGAGGGCGCCGAGAAGGATCACGCTCTTGACGAGATTCTGCTCGGTATAGGCGACGTCGAGGATGGTCATGCCGTTGAGGAGCACGCCGACGAGGAGCGTGCCGACGAGCACGTTGCGCACGCCGCCGCGGCCGCCGCTGAGGCTGATGCCGCCGAGCACCACGACGAGCAGCACGTCGTAGATCATCGTCGAGTTGTAGACGCGCGTGCTCATGCTGGAGACCGCCGCGGCCATGATGATGCCGGCGCAATAGGCGATGAGGCTGGTCAGGATGTACTGCGCCACGATCAGCGGACGCACCGGGATGCCGACGATCCGCGCGGCGAGCAGGTTGTCGCCGGTCGCGTAGACGAAGCGGCCGAAGCGCGTGTAGCGCAGCACCGCCCACATCACCGCCGCCAGCACGGCGAAGGCGACGATCGGCATCGGCAGGCCGGCGACGTTGCCGGTGCCGAGGAAGGAGAACCACGGCGCCCCGGCCGGCGCGTTCTGCACGTCGATCTGGAAGAGGTAGGCGCGCCCGATGCCGTAGACGGCGAGCCCGACCGCCAGCGTCGTGAAGATCGCCGGGACGTCGGCATAGGCGACGAGCACGCCGGTGAGGACGCCGACCAGGATCACGAACGCGGCGCCGAGGAGGAGGGCGACGCCGAGCGGCGTGCCGGCCTGCGCCATCGACAGCACCCACGAGGTCGAGACGACCATCGTCGCCACCATCGCGAGGTCGATGCCGCGGCTGATGACGACGAGCCCCATCCCGAGCCCCAGGATCCCGAGGATGGCGACGCTGCGCACCAGGGTGATCAGGTTGCCGGCCGTGAGGAAGTTGTTCAGCGTCAGCGAAAAGCACACGAACAGGGCGACCGCCAGTATCGCGACGATGCCTTCCTGCGTGAGCTTGATCCGAGATCGCATCGTTCCCCCGATTGTCGCGGCTGTCTCGCCGAGCCGTCGCGGCCCGGCGCGGCAGACCTCGCGAGGCCTTGCGCGCATCGAGCCGGCCCGCCGACGGGATTTGTCCGTCGGCACGGCATTTCTTGGCCGCGAGCATCGTTGCTCGCCGTCGGATCGCGAAGGTACCCGCGGCGCATATCAGCTATGACGGGCGGCGGCGTGGTCCGCCGCCCGTCATCGCGGCGGGCGCATAGCTGTTAGGACGGATGGACGGCTGGAGCCGCGCCGCCGCTTCGCGCACCGTCGCCGAAAGATCGGGAGCGAGCGCCATGGACGGACAATCGAGCGGGACCGCGCTGGTCACGGGGGGCGCCGGCGGCATCGGCAAGGCGATCGCCACGGCGCTGGCGGCGAGCGGGCGCCGCGTGGTCGTCGCCGACCTCGACGGGGCGGCCGCCGCCGCCCTCGCCGCCGAGCTCGGCGCGTCGGCGTTCCCGCTCGCCCTCGACGTCACCGACGCCGCCGCCGTCGACCGGCTGCTCGAGGAGATTCCGGATGCGTTCCGGCCGATCGACTGCCTCGTCAACAACGCCGGTCACGACATCGGCGGGCGGACGCGCTTCGATCTCGGCTCGGCCGACGACTGGGCGAGCATCATCGATACGAATCTCAAGGGCACGATGCGCGTCACGCGCGCCCTGATCGCCGACATGGTCGCCCGCGATCGCGGCGACATCGTCAACGTGAGCTCGATCAGCGCCATCCGGCAGGTGCCGGACATGGCGGCCTACACGACCAGCAAGGCCGGCATCCACGCCTTCACCGACATCCTGCGCGCCGACCTTGCCGAGACCGGCGTGCGGGTGACGGAGATCCTGCCGGGGCTGACGCGCACCGGCATCATCCTCAAGCGCCACCGCGGCGACCGGGCGGCCGAGCAGGACTATTTCGACCGCTTCAAGATGGCGCTCGAGCCAGAGGACGTCGCCCGCGCGGTGATGTTCGCGCTCGCCCAGCCGGAGCACATGCAGATCGCGCAGATCTTCCTGCTGCCGGTCAACCGCTGGTAGCGGCGTGGACTTGCCGGCCCGGCGGCCGCGCGCCCGCAATCACCGGCATCGCTATTTCTGTTATGACCGCGACCCGTGATGTGACGCCGATCCCCGCGGGCTAGTCATTGTCGAGCTGGGAGCGGCCGAGGTCCTGCCGCCCCCCAAAACAGCGTCAAATTCCGGGGCGGGAACGGCATGTCGGGTTCGGTCATTGGTTTCGTCGGCATCGGCCGCATGGGCGGGCACATGGCCGCCCGCCTCCACGCGGCGGGGCATGAGCTCTGCATCTACGACGCGAACACGGCCGCCACGGCCGATCTCGCGGCCCTCGGCATCGCCACCGCCACCTCGGCCGAGGACGTCGGCAACCGTGCCGACGCGGTGTTCGTCAGCCTGCCGACGCCCGACATCGTCCACTCCGTCGTCCTGGGCGAGCGCGGCCTCGTGCACGGCACCCGCCTGCGCACCGTCATCGACCTGTCGACCACCGGGCCGGGCATGGCCGGCCGGGTGTCGGCGGGCCTCGCGGAGAAGGGCATCGCGTGGCTGGATTGCCCCGTCAGCGGCGGCATCGCCGGCGCGCGCGACGGCAAGCTCGCGGTGATCGTCTCCGGCCCGAAGGCGAGCTTCGAGGCCTACGAGCCGGTGCTGGCGAACTTCGGCTCGGTGTTCTTCGTCGGCGAGAAGGCGGGCCTCGCGCAGGTCGCCAAGCTCGCCAACAATCTTCTCGCCGCCTCGGCGATGGTGGTCTCCTCCGAGGCGCTCGTGATGGGCGTCAAGGCCGGCCTCGACCCGCACACCCTGCTTGCCATCATCAACGCCGGCAGCGGCCGCAACAGTGCGACGCAGGACAAGTTCCCCCGCTCGGTGCTGCCGCGTACCTTCGATTTCGGCTTCGCCACCGGGCTCTCCTACAAGGACGTGCGCCTGTGCATCGACGAGGCCGAGGCGATGGGCGTGCCGATGGTCGCCGGCGCCGCCGTCCGGCAGATGCTCGCCGTCACCAACGCGAAGTACGGGCCGGACTCCGACTTCACCTCGATCGTCCGCGTCGTCGAGGAGTGGGCCGGCGTCGAGGTCAAGGGCTGACCGCGCCGTCCGCTCGCGCGGCATCTCCACCGCCCATCGTGTCAAGGAACCCATCATGAGCAAAGACGTCTTCGATCGCGGCTTCGAGATCCGCAAGAGCGTTCTCGGTGCGGAGTTCGTCGAGAAATCCTTCGCCTCGGCCGACGGCTTCAACCGGCCGATGCAGGAGCTCGTCACCGAATACTGCTGGGGCGCCGTCTGGGGCCGCGAGGAGCTGCCGTTCAAGATCCGCAGCATGCTGAACCTCGCGATGATCAGCGCGCTCAACCGGCCGCACGAGCTGAAGATGCACGTCAAGGGCGCGCTCAAGAACGGCGTGACGCGCGACGAAATCCGCGAGATCTTCATGCAGGTGGCGATCTATTGCGGCGTGCCGGCGGGGGTCGACTCCTTCCGCATCGCCCGCGAGGCCTTCGCCGAGATCGACGCCGCCGCCGCCGAGGCGTGAGGCGAGCGAACGCAGTCTCGTCGCGCGGGCCGGACTCCGGCTCGCGCGACGGGCGTTTCGGGGCCGGCATCCGTCTTGGACACGGCCCGGCCGGTGGAGGACGCGGAATGCAGACCTACAAGATGTTGATCGGCGGCGCGTGGCAGGACGCCGCCGGCGGCGACACCTTCGAGACGGAAAACCCCTTTCTGGGCGCTCCCTGGGCGCTCGTCCCGCGTGGCACCGTCGCCGACGTCGACGCGGCCGTCGCCGCGGCGCGTGCGGCGTTCCGCAACCCCGACTGGCGCAAGATCAGCGCCTCGGCGCGCGGCGCGCTGCTGCACCGGCTGGGCGACCTGATCGCGCGCGAGGCCGAGCGCCTCGCCGCCGTCGAGACCCGCGACAACGGCAAGCTGATCACCGAGATGCGCGGTCAGCTCAAGTACATCCCGCAGTGGTTCTATTATTTCGGCGGCCTGGCGGACAAGATCGAGGGTCGCGTCATCCCGATCGACAAGCCGGGCATGGTCAACTTCACCCGCGAGGAGCCGCTCGGCGTCGTCGCCGCGATCACGCCGTGGAACTCGCCGCTGATGCTGGCGGCGTGGAAGCTCGCGCCGGCGCTCGCCGCCGGCAACACCGTGGTCTGGAAGCCGTCGGAGTTCTCCTCCGTCTCGGCGCTGGAGCTCGGGCCGCTGTTCGAGGAGGCGGGCTTCCCGCCCGGCGTCGTCAACATCCTGACCGGCTTCGGCTCGGAGATCGGCGAGCGGCTCGTCTCGCACCCCGACGTCGCCAAGGTGGCCTTCACCGGCGGCGACCGCACCGGCCAGAGCGTCTACGAGCTCGCCGCCCGCTCGATCAAGCCGGTGACGCTCGAGCTCGGCGGCAAGTCGGCAAACATCGTCTTCGCCGACGCCACGATCGAGAACGCGGTGAAGGGCACCGTCTCCGGCATCTTCGCCGCCACCGGGCAGACCTGCATCGCCGGCTCGCGCGCGCTGGTGCAGCGCTCCATCCACGACGAGTTCGTCGAGCGGCTGGTCGCCCTGGCGAAGACCGCGCGCATGGGCGACCCCGGCCTCGACACGACGCAGGTCGGGCCGATCACCACCCGCCCGCAGCGGGCGAAGGTGCTCGACTACATCGACATCGCCAAGGGCGAGGGCGCCCACTGCGTGCTCGGCGGCGCCGCGGCGACGCGCCCCGAATGCGGCGACGGCTGGTTCGTCGAGCCGACCATCTTCACCGGCGTCACGCCGGAGATGCGCATCGCCCAGGAGGAGGTCTTTGGCCCTGTACTGTCGATCATCCCGTTCGACGACGCCGACGAGGCGGTGGCAATCGCCAACGGCACCCAGTACGGCCTCGCCGCCGGGGTGTGGACGCAGGGGATCGGCACCGCGCTCACCATGGCCGAGCGGCTCGAGGCGGGCACCGTGTGGGTCAACACCTACCGGGCGGTCAGCTACCTGTCGCCGTTCGGCGGCTACAAGCGCTCCGGCATCGGCCGGGAGAGCGGGCTCAACGCCATCCGTGAATACCTGCAGGAAAAGAGCGTGTGGATCGACACGATCGGCGAGGTCGCCAACCCCTTCGTCCAACGCTGACGCGGCCGGTGCCGGCGCCCCCGCGCGGCGCCGGCTCCGATCCGCCGGGCACGGTCGCGCTTGAGTACCGCGACCGGCCGGACTACGCCTGGAGGGAGGTCGGACCCGCCCCGATCGTTCCGTACCCGGCGCAGGTTTCCATGGAACTGAAGCAGCTCACCTATTTCCTCTGCGTCGCGGAGTCCGGCAGCTTCTCCAAGGCGGCCGTGCTGCTGTCGGTCGCCCAGCCGGTGTTGAGCCGGCAGATGAAGCTCCTGGAGACCGAGCTCGGCGTCGAGCTGTTCTATCGCAACGGCCGCGGCACGGTCCTGTCCGAGGCCGGCAAGCTCCTCGACACCCATGCGCGGAGCGTCATGGACTCGCTGCATCGGGCGCGCGCCGAGATCGCCGCCACCCGCTCGGCGCCGCAGGGCCGCGTCGTCATCGCCATGCCGCCGTCGATCGGCTGGGTGCTGACCGCGGCGCTCGTGCGCCGCTGCCGCGCCGAGTTCCCGGACATCAACCTGCATGTCGTCGAGGGCTTCAGCGGCCACGTCACCGAGTGGCTGTCGACGGGGCGGATCGACATCGGCGTCGTCTACAACGCGCCGCGCCGCCCGACTCTCACCACCGAGCCGCTGTTCGCCGACGAGCTGGTGATGCTCGGTCCGGCGCACGATCCCGCGGAGATCGGCGGCGAGACGGTCGCCGCCGCGCGCCTCGGCACCATCCCGCTGATCCTGCCGGCGCGGCCGCACGGCCTCCGGGTGCTCATCGACGACGTGCTGGCGAAGCTCGGCCTCGCCGCGTGCGTCGAGCTCGAGGTCGACGCGATGACGGCGACCCTCAGCCTCGTCGAGCAGGGCGCGGGCTACACCATCCTCTCCGAGACGGCGGCGCAGCACCTCCTCGGCGCCGGGCGCATCCGCTCCTGGCCGATCGTCGATCCCGTGATCCCGCGCCAGCTCATGCTCGCCACCTCGACGCAGCGCCCGATGAGCGTCGCGACGCGGATCGTCACCCGCCTGATCCGCGAGCAGGCGAAGTCGGCGTTTCCGCGCACCGTGCCGCCCGATTCCGCGCCGGAATGACGTCGGCGGGCAGTCTGATATAGCCGCGCCGGCATATCCGCCGGACCGGGCGCGGTGGATACTCCCGCCCGTGTCCACGGTCCCGGCCGTGCGCCGCATGATCGGTGCAGCGCGCGCGACCCGCGCGCCGCCGCGAGCGGGACGGCTCCGCGAGAGAGCGATGCAGGGAGGTCGACGTCCATGAACATCGCCGCGGAGCCGTCCGCCGACATCGACACGCCGCTCGCGGTGCGCCTCGCCCGGTCCATCGCCGCCGGCCGCCGGCCGGCCTTCCCCGAGGCGGCGCGCGCCAAGCTGCGCCTCTGCCTCCTCGACTTCCTCGCCTGCGCGCTCGAGGCCGGCGCCCTGCCATGGGCGCGGCAGGCGGCGGCGCTGGCCGACGGCGAGGGCGGCCGCTGCACGATCGTCGGATCGGCGCGGCGGGCGACCGCCGGCGATGCCGCCTTCGCCAACGGCGTCGCCGGGCACGGGCTGGTGCGGGAGGACATGCATCCCGGCGCCGTCAGCCATTTCGGCGTCGTCGTGCTGCCCGCCCTGCTCGCCGTCGCCGAGGAGCGCGGGCTCTCCGGCGCGGCGTTCACCGACGCGGCGATCGTCGGCTACGAGGTCGGCGCACGGATCGGCCGCGCGCTGGTGACGCCGGCGTTCACGCGGTCCTTCCGGCCGACCGGCTTCACCGGGCCGATCGCCGCCGCGGCCGGGCTCGGCCGCCTGCTCGGGCTCGACGAGGCGGAGACCGCGAGCGCCATCGCGCTCGCCGCCAACATGACCGGCGGCCTCAACGAGTGGCCGCACACCGGTGCCGACGACATGTATTTCCACGCCGGGCAGGCCGCTGCGAACGGAGTCCGGGCCGCGCGCCTCGCGCAGTCGGGGGCGCGCGGCTCCGAACGGGCGCTCGACGGCGAGGCGGGCCTCCTGCGCGCCTACCGTCCGGACCGCACGGTGCCCGAGGTCCGGCTGTTCGACGGCGCCGAGCCCGAGATCACGGCGGTCTATTTCAAGGCCGCGCCGGTCTGCAACTTCGCGCAGACGCCCTGCCAGGCGGCGCTCGCCGTCGCCCTCGAGGAGCGCCCCGACCCGGCGCGCATCGCCGCCGTCGTGGTTCGGGTGTCGGAGGCCGCCCGCTCCTATCCCGGCTGCGACCATGCCGGGCCGTTCGAGCGCGTGCTGCAGGCGAAGATGAGCATCCAGTTCGCGGTCGCGAGCGCGCTCCTGCGCGGCAAGGTCGACGAGGCGTCCTACGGCGACCTCGACGACGCGGCGCTCATCCGCCTCGCCGGCCTCGTCATCGTGGCGGCGGACCGCGACCTCACCGCGGCCTTCCCGGCCGCGCAGGGCGCCGAGGTCGCCGTCACCCTCGACGACGGCCGGACGCTCGTCCGGCGCCTCGCCGACGTCGTCCCGGCCGATTCCGCCCTGATCCGCCGCCGCTTCGCCGCCGCGGCGACGGCGTTCGCCGGCACGGACCGCGCCGCCGCGCTCGAGGCGGCGGTGGACGGGCTCGACACGGTCGCCGACGTCGGCGCCCTGATGCGCCTCGCGGCGGCCCCGGCCTAACCGGCGGGCGCCGCCGAACGACCGGGGTGGCGGCGCGCCTCAGTGCACGGCCGCGTACATGACCTTCTCCTCGGTCGCCTCGCCGACCGCGAACTCCTCGACGATGCGGCCCTGCCGCGCGACGAGGATGCGGTCCGACAGGTTGAGCACCTCCGGCAGGTAGGACGAGATCACCACCACCGCGAGCCCCTGGTCGGCGAGGTCGTTGATGATCTGGTGGATCTCGGCGATGGCGCCGACGTCGACGCCGCGCGTCGGCTCGTCGAAGATGACGATGCGCGGGTCCTGCACCAGCGCCTTGGCGATGACGACCTTCTGCTGGTTGCCGCCGGAGAGCTCGAGCACGCGCGCGTTCGCGTTGATCGATCGGATGGACAAGGTCTTGGTCCATCGCGCCGCCAGCGCGCGCATCTCGCGGCGGCTGATCAGCCATGATCGCCCGCGGCTCGCGGCGAGGGCGCCGATGTGGATGCTCTCGGCGATCGACATGGTCTCGAAGATGCCTTCGACCTTGCGGTCCTCGGTCACGTAGGCGATGCCGGCCCTGACCGCCGGCCGCGGCGTGCGGTAGCGGACCGCCTTGCCGAGCAGGCGCACGATGCCGCCGTGGAAGAAGTTCCGCTTCAAGACGCCGGCGACGACCTTGGCCGATTCCGTCCGCCCGGAGCCGATCAGTCCGAACACGCCGGTGATCTGGCCCGCATAGACCGAGAACGAGGTGTTGCGGACCATCCGGCCCATCGAGAGATTCTGGACGCTGAGGACCTTGCGGCCATAGGCGCGCGCCGGCCGCTGGGTGTCGCGGTTGTAGAGCTGGTCCGACAAGGTGCGCCCGACCATCGAGCGGATGATCTTGTCGCGGTCGAAGTTCGCCGTGTCGTCGGTGACGACGTGCTGGCCGTCGCGCAGCACCGTGATGCGATCGGAGATGAGGAGCGCCTCTTCCAGCGCGTGCGAGATGAAGACGATCGCGACGCCGCGCGCCCTGAGGCGACCGACCAATTCGAAGAAGTGGTGCTTCTCCTCGGGCGTCAGCGTCGCGGTCGGCTCGTCGAAGATGATGAGGCGGGCGTTCTTGCGGACCGCCCGCGCGATCTCCACCATCTGGCGCTGCGCCGCGCCGAGCGTCGACACGTTGGCCGCCGGGTCGACCGGAAAGTTGAGCGACTGCAGGAACTGCTGCGCCGCGATGTAGAGGCCGCGCAGGCGGTTGAAGACCTTCTCGTCGCCGAGGAAGAGGTTCTGCGCCACGGTGAGCGAGGGCACCAGGCTCGTTTCCTGGAACACCATGGCGATGCCGTTGCGGAGCGCCTCGCCGGGAGAGGAGAAGGTGATCGGCCGGCCGTCGAGCAGGATCTCGCCGCGGGTCGGCGTCACGGCGCCCGCCATCATCTTGGTCAGCGTCGACTTGCCGGCCCCGTTCTCGCCGAGGATCGCATGGACGCAGCCCGCCTCCAGCGTCAGCGACACGTCGCTGACGGCCGAGACGCCGCGATATTCCTTGGTGACGTTGCGGACGTCGAGAAGCGCAGTCATCGCGCCTTTCCCTGCGGGCTGGACGAGGGGGCCGGGAGGGCGCAGAGCACGCCGTCGCCGCGGCTCGCGCAGACGATCTCGCCGCCCCACTCGCACACGCTGACGATGCCGTGCCGCCTGCCGTCGGCGCGGCTGTGGAACGAGGCGACCGGCGCCAGCTCGGCATCGAGGCGGACGGCGAGCCCGTAGGAGCGCGTCGGCGCCCAAGGCTTGAAGATCCCGTGCACCTTCACCGCGCCGCCCTGCATCGGCTCCTTGAACGACGCGCCGGAGCGCAGCGTCGGGGCGATCCACATCTGGCGCGGGATCTCGCGCAGCATCCGCGCGCAGTAGGCGCGCTCCCGCAGCACGAACTCGATGAGCTGGCTGCGCGGCGCGAAGATCGCGAGCCACGCGCCGCCGCCCGCCGCCGGGGCGAGGCGGCCCGGATAGCCCGGCAGGTCGTCGAGCACCACCTCCGGCCGGGCCCGCGCCGCATCGGGGTCGAGGCGCAGGATGCGGTGACTCCAGCTCTCCGAGACCGCGATCTTTCGACCGTCGATCAGCACGCCGTTCGGGAAGGCGAGCCCGTCGGCGACGCACCGCGCGGCCTTGCTGCGCAGGTCGATCCGCCAGACCGAGCCGGTCGCCCGCATCTCCATGAGGTCGCGCTGCCAGTCTCCGGCGCCGTTGTGGGTCGAGCCGAGGCAGACGTAGAGCACGTCCTCGTCGAGGAAGGCCGCGGCCGTCGGGCAGCGCACCGCGCGCCCGCCGAACCCGTCGAGCAGCGTTCCGTCGTGCGGGCCGCCGATGATGCGGACGCCGCGGCCGTCGAGGCCCGCCGCGAGGGCGCCGCCGGGCGATGCGGCGAGCGCCGTGACGGCCGCCTCGAGATGGCGGACGTGCGTCGGGCCCTCGTGCGGGGACGCGGCCGTCAGCCGGAACAGGTCGGCGCCGCTGGAGAACACGAGGTCCGGTCCGAGCGGCACGAGATTGTCCGGCTCGGGCGCGGCGGGCAGGGTGCGCGCCCGGTCGAGGGCATCGTTCGGGCGCAGCACGCCGTCCATCGAGGGAACGGTCGCCGCCTGGCGCCGCGACCACAGGTGACCCAGCAGGCCGCTCATCGGTTCCCCCAATAGCTCGCCGGCCCGGTCCAGCTCGCGTCCGCTCCCGCGAGCCGGAGGCTGCCGATGCGGTTGTTGAAGATGCCGCCGATGTAGAGCCGCCCCTTGTGCTCGCGCATCGACGTGATCATCGGGTGGTTGGTTCCGGCCTTGTCCCACAGGCTCTCGATGATCTCGCCGCGCTCGTCGAACCGGACGATGCAGCCGGTGTTGATGTTGGGATAGAGCCACTCGTCGATCGAGACTTCCTGCGCCATCCGCTTGCGGAAGCCCGGCATGCGCAGCGCGAGATCGAGCGCCGGGGAGCGCATGCCCATCAGCGCCATCCAGTAGGTGCCGTCGCTCGCCCGGTTGATGTTGTCGGGATAGCCCGGCAGGTTCTCGATGACACGCTCGATCCGCCCGGCCTTCGGCCCGTCGATCCAGAGGCGGCTGACGCGGCAGGCCCAGCTCTCGGAGAACAGGATCGACCGCCCGTCGAAGCTGAGCGTGACCCCGTTCGGGAAGGTGAGGTTGCGCGCGACCGTCGTGGTCGTCTTGGTCGACGGGTCGTAGCAGACGATCCGGCCGCTGCCGCGGGCCTCGAGCGCATCCGACGGCCAGGTCGCCATGTCGAAGCGGATCGTCGCCTCGCTGAAGAAGATGCGGCCGTCCGGCGCGATGTCGCAGTCGTCGGTGAGCCTGAGGCGCGAGTCGTCGATGATCGAGAACGTCGAGCGGTTGGTCTCGTCGGTGAGCTTCTCGACCGTCCCGTCCTGCAGCACCCGGTAGAGCCCCATGCCGCCGACGCAGACGACGACGGCGTCGTCCCGGTCGATCGCCATGCCGAGCGGATGGCCGCCGATGTGGGCGAAGACGCGCGCCTCGGCGTGATCGGGCCCGTCGAAGCGCATGATGTTGCCGAGCCGGTCGCCGCAATAGAGGTTGCCGGCGCTGTCGAAGACGACGTCCTCCGGGCCGTCGACCTGCCCGAGCCCGAGCACCTCGACGTCGTGCAGCCGGTCGTTGGCGGCGTAGGGCGAGGCGGAGCCGGCGTCGGTCTCCGGCGAGGGCGGCAGGGCGAAGTAGGTCGGCGACAGGTAGACGCGCGAGAGGATCTTGTCGCGGTTCTTGACCCAGCGCACGTCGAAGCCGATCGCCGCCAGCAGGATCAGCCCGAGCACCAGCTGGCCCGCGCCGCTCTGCAACCCGAGCTGCACCACCGCGAGGCTGATGATCTGCACGATCATCGCCCCGATCACCGCCTTGATGACGGAGCCGCGGCCGCCGCCGAGGCTGATGCCGCCGACGATCACGGCGGTCAGCGCCAGCACCTCGAGCCCGACGCCCGGATAGGAGCCGCCGTTGCCGAGCCGGGCGGCGTAGAAGACCGCCGAGACGCCGCAGAGCGCGCCGGAGATCACATAGGTGATGCAGACCGTCCGGCGGACGGCGATGCCGGCGTTGTGGGCCGAGCGGCGCGAGCCGCCGACGGCCATCACGTGCCAGCCGAGCCGCGTGCGGCTGATCACGAGGTGCATGGCGACGGCGGCCACGCCGAACAGCACGAGGCTGATCGGCACGCCGAGCACGTCGCCGGCGCCGAGAAAGTCCCAGATCGGGGAATCGTAGTATCCGGCCGAGATGACGAGCGCGTATTTCAGAAGCAGCGTGTCGACGAGCGCCCGGAGGCCGATCAGCATCACGAGCGTGGTGAGGAACGCCCGGAGCCCAAGGATGCCGACGAGCAGGCCGTTGATCAGGCCGACGAACGAGCAGACGCAGACGACCACGACGAAGACGACCGCAACGGGCAGGTCGAAGACGTTGGTGAGCGCCAGCGCGGTGAGGTTGCCGAGGGCGAAGTTCGAGCCGACGCTGAGGTCGATGCCGCCGCCGACCACGACGATCATCATGCCGAGCACGACGAAGCCGAGCTCGCCGATCTGGCGCGCCCCGTCCGACACGTTGGCCGGCAGGAAGAAGTTCGGAACGATGCTGCCGAAGACGGCGACGATCAGGACGAGGATCGCCACCGGCACGGCGTTGTCGATCCAGGGCTTCGAGAGCAGCTCGCCGATGATGTGCGTCGGGATCCAGCGATAGCGGAACCGGGTGAGCGCGTCCGAGACGCTGCCGCCGGAGGTGGCCGCAGCGTCGGGTCTGGTCGCCGTCGATGAACCGAAGTCGGCATCCGCCATGTAGGGACCGCCATGCCTGCGCGCGAGTGTCGGAGGAAGACGAGGCCGACGCCGTTGGCGCCGGCCCCTTCGACGTGGACGGGCGAGCTACTTGAAGTCGTCCATCGTCCAGCAGGAGGAGGCCGTCAGGTTGTCCTTGGTCAGGATCTGCAGCGGCGAGGGGAGGCTGAACGTCTTCATGTCCGGCGGCAGGTCCGACTGCAGCAGGATCTTGATGACGGTGTTGATGTCGCGGGCCTGGCCGCGGACGTCGTAGCTCATGTAGGCGGCGTAGGTGCCGTCGTTGAGCTTGTCGCAGGCCGCTTCCTTGGCGCCGCCGCCGGAGGTCACGACGTAGACCGGCTCCTTCAGGTTGGCTTCCTTCACCGCGGCGCCGGCGCCGATGTCCATGCCGTCCCAGAAGCCGATGACGCCGCAGAGGTCGGGGTTCTGCTGCAGCACGGTCTGGGTGATCTCGTGCGCCTTGCCGGCATCCCAGTTGGCCGACTGGTTGGAGACGACCTGGATCTCGGGATGCTGGGCGAAGACGTCCATCACGCCCTTCAGCTGGTAGGCGCTCGCCGCCGAGGTCAGGATGCCCTGCACGATCGACACCTTGCCCGACCGGCCGGTGCCGGCGCCGCACTTGGAGACGATGTACTTCGCCTCCTCGGCGCCGTTCATCTGCCAGTCCTCGCCGATATAGTGGGTCGGGAAGACGGACTTGAGATTGACGGCGACGAGATGAATGCCGGCCGCCTGCGCGCGCTTGAGGATCTTCGCGTAGGACTGCAGGTCCGGGTTCATGTAGACGATGATGTCGGGCTTCTCGTTGATGAGCTGGTTCATCGCCTGCGAGCCGACGTCGGTGTTCCAGTTGGGATCCCGGACGATGATCTCGTAGCCGAGCTCGTCGGCCTGCTTCTGCATGCCGGCGAGCCAGCCCTTGGCGAGATCGAAGCTCATCGAGAACGGCACGTAGCCGATCTTCTTGCCCTTGAAGGCCTCGAGGTAGGGGGCGAGCGTCGGGTCGTCGAGGCCCTGCGCGCGCGCCGTCCCGGCCGGCAGCAGCGCCGCCATGCCGGCGAGGGCGATCGCGGCGCCGGCGGCCAGCGAGCGTCGGCAGAACCGTCCGGTCTTGCCGTTGGCGAATGACGTCATCGTATCCTCCTGTGTTTTCGTTGGCGTCTTGGCGATGCTCTCGTCCCGCGGAGGCGCGTCGGCGCCGCGCCGCGGGTGGTCCCGTGTCAGATGTCCCCGTGCTGGGCCGTCTGCTCGTCGCGCGGGTTGATCAGGGTGTCGATGACGATCGCCGCGAGCAGGATCAGGCTCTTGATGCCGTTCTGCAGCGTGTACTGGACGTCCATGATCGTCATTCCATTGAGGAAGGTGCCGATCAGCAGCGTCCCGACGAGCACGTTGCGCACCCCGCCGCGCCCGCCGCTGAGGCCGATCCCGCCGAGAACGACGACGAGGATCACGTCGTAGATGAGCAGGGTGTCGGAGATGCGCGTGTTCATGCTGCTCACGGTCATCGCCTGCGTGAGGCCGGCCACGAACGCGACGACGCTGGTGAGCATGTACTGGCCGACGAGGACGTGGCGCACCGGCACGCCGGTGACCCGGGCGGTGCCGTAGCTGTCGCCGACGGCGTAGGTGAAGCGCCCGAACTTGGTGAAGTGCAGGATGAACGCGACGATCGCCGCGACGATCGCGAAGACGACGACCGGCATCGGAATGCCGAGGAGGCGCCCCTGGCCGAGCTCGGCCAGGCCGCCGACCGCCGGCGTCACGTAGACGAGGTCGGAATGGATCAGCATGAACCGCCCGAAGCCGTAGACGCAGGCGGCGGTGGCGAGCGTCGCGAACAGCGGCGGGATCTCGGCATAGGCGATCAGGAGCCCGTTCGCCAGCCCGACCAGGAGCGCCCCGCCGAGCCCGATCGCGAGCGCCAGCGAGATGTCCATCCCCTCGCCGTTCAGCTGGAGCGCCCAGGCCACCGAGAGGGCCATCGTCGCCACCATCGACAGGTCGATGCCGCGTCCGATCACCACGACGCACATGCCGACGCCCAGGATGCCGAGGATCGACACCCCCTGCATCAGCAGGACGAGGTTGGCGGTGTTCAGGAAGCCCGGCAGGCCGATCGAGAAGGTCGCGAAGATCAAGACGAACAGGAGAAAGACCACCCTCTCCTGGTTGAAGCTGCGGATGAGCCTGTACATGCGATGCAGCACCGGCGTCACACGGCCGAAGCGGAAGATCTGATCTCGCGGCGTGGCGCGGCGCGCTGTGTCGAAATGGCCGGGCCGCGCGTCTCGACATCGGCGTTCATGTGTCACTCCCCAGAGTTCGACCGGCCGACTTGCGCGGCGCTTCGTTCGTTGCAGTCGGGGCGCAGATCCGCCGCCTACCGCTGTTCCCCTATTGTGGTTGAATCCGAACGGTCGCGCGGCGGCAAAATCCGCATGGCGGCGGCATACCAGATATACCGCGTCGCACGGGTCGGGCCGGATCGGCGACCGCGCGCCCGGTAGGGGCATGCGCGGCGGGTGGATTCGCGCCGCCCGGTTCGTCCGACCCGGGCCGCGGACGGTCTCGGAACAGAATTGCGCGCGGGGCGCGAAACGGCGGTGCTTCGTGCCCGTCCTGCCCGTCCACCGAAACCCGATTGCTCGGATCGACTTTGTCCAGCGGCTACCATGTCGGCAATTGATCCGACGTGTCCGAGGAGTCGACAGGATGAGACGCCTTTCCCTTGCCGTTGCGGCCGCGCTGGCGCTCGCATCCGCGCCGGCCGCCGCCGACCAGGCGCCGACCACGCTGCTGAACGCCTCCTACGACATCGCCCGCGAGCTGTTCGTCGCGGTCAACGCCGCCTTCGTCGCCGAGCACGAGGCGAAGACCGGCGTGAAGGTCACGATCGACCAGTCGCACGGCGGCTCGTCGCGCCAGGCCCGCGCCATCCTCGAAGGTCTGCAGGCCGACGTCGTCACCTTCAACCAGGTGACCGACATCGACGTCCTGGTCGACAAGGGCGGCCTCGTCTCGGCCGACTGGCAGAGCGAGTTCCCGAACAACGCCTCGCCCTACTACTCGCTGCCGGCCTTCCTGGTGCGCTCCGGCAACCCGAAGAACATCAAAGACTGGAACGACCTCGTCCGCGACGACGTCAAGGTGATCTTCCCGAACCCGAAGACCTCCGGCAACGCCCGCTACACCTACCTCGCCGCCACCGCCTATGCCCGCGAGGCGTTCGGCGGCGACGAGGCGAAGGTCGAGGCGTTCGTCGCAAAACTGTTCGACAACGTGCCGGTGTTCGACACCGGCGGCCGGGCGGCCACCACCACCTTCGTCGAGCGCCAGATCGGCGACGTGCTGATCACCTTCGAGGCGGAGACGCGCGCCATCCAGAAGGAGTACGGCGCCGACAAGTTCGACACCGTCACGCCGTCGGTCAGCCTGCTCGCCGAGTTCCCGGTGGCGATCGTCGACACCGTCGTCGACAAGCGCGGCAGCCGCACGCTCGCCAAGTCCTACCTCGACTTCCTCTATACGACCGAGGGCCAGCGGGTGATCGCCACGTTCGGCAACCGCGTGCACGATCCGGTCGTGGTGGCCGAGTTCAAGGACCAGTTCCCGGACGTCCGGCTCCTCACCGTCGAGGAGGTGTTCGGCGGCTGGGACAAGGTGACGAAGGAGCACTTCGCCGCCGACGGCATCCTCGACCGGCTCTACGGCGGCCGCTGAGCCACCGCGCTCCATATCCCGTTCCGTCGTCCCGCTTCTTCGGGGGCTGCCGCAGGCAGCCCCCATCGACGTTTCCGGGACGGGCGGTGACCGTCCCGCAATCCGAGGAGACCTCCCCCTGGCCTCGCGTCGCGTCCTGCCCGGGCTGCCGCTCAGCCTCGGCGTCACCGTCCTCTACGTCTCGCTGTTCGTCTGCCTGCCGCTCGGCGCCCTGGTGTTCAAGGCGGCGAGCCTCGGGTTCGAGGACTATTGGCGCATCGTCTCGGCGCCGCGGGCGGTGGCGAGCTACCGTGTCACGGTCGTCGCGGCGGCGGTGGCGACGGCGTTCAACATCGTGTTCGGCTTCGCGCTCGCCTGGGTGCTGGTGCGCTACGAGTTCCCCGGCCGCAAGCTGATCGATGCGCTCGTCGACCTGCCGTTCGCGCTGCCGACGGCGGTCGCCGGCATCGCCCTCACCACCCTCTTCGCCGACAACGGCTGGTACGGCGCGGTGCTGGCGCCGCTCGGCATCCACGTCGCGTTCACGCCGCTCGGCATCATGGTGGCGATGGCCTTCACCAGCCTGCCGTTCATCGTGCGCACCGTGCAGCCGGTGCTGGAAGACCTCGACCCGGCGCTCGAGGAGGCGGCGCTCAGCCTCGGCGCCGGCGAGCCGCGGACCTTCGCCAAGGTGCTGCTGCCGCTGCTCGCCCCGGCGCTCCTCGCCGGCTCCTCGCTCGCCTTCGCGCGCAGCCTCGGCGAGTTCGGCGCCGTCATCTTCATCGCCGGCAACCAGCCCTACGAGACCGAGATCACGGCGCTGTTGGCGTTCATCCGCCTCGAGGAGTTCGACTACGAGGCGGCGGCGGCGATCGCCTCGGTGATCCTCATCGCCGCCTTCGCGATGCTCGCCGTCACCAACGCGCTGCAGGCCCGCGGCCTGCGCTACCTCGACAAGGGCTGAGCGATGGCCCTCGATCCCACCGTCCGCATCGGCGACGGCGCGCTCGTCCGGCGCCTCCTCATCGGCGCCGTCGTCGCGGTCAGCGTGCTCGTCGTCGTGATGCCGATCGCCGTCGTCGTCGTGCGCGCCTTCTCGGCCGGCGTCGGCGCCTACCTCGCCAACCTCGCGCACCCCGACACGCTGCACGCCATCGGCCTCACCGTTGTCACCGCCCTCGTCGCCGTGCCGGTCAACACCGCCTTCGGCATCGCCGCCGCGTGGGCGATCACCAAGTTCACCTTTCCCGGCCGCAAGCTGCTGCTCGTCGTCATCGAGCTGCCGTTCTCGATCTCGCCGATCGTCGCCGGCGTTGCGCTGCTCTTCGTCTACGGCCTGCAGGGGCTGCTCGGGCCGTTCCTGCGCGACCACGACATCGCGATCATGTTCGCGCTGCCGGGCATCATCCTCGCCTCGATGTTCGTCACCGCGCCGTTCGTCGCCCGCGAGCTCATCCCGTTGATGCAGAGCCAGGGCACTGACCTCGAGGAGGCGGCGACCTCGCTCGGCGCCTCGGGCCTGCGCACCTTTCTCACGGTGACGCTGCCCGGCGTGCGCTGGGCGCTGCTCTACGGCATCGTGCTGTGCAACGCGCGGGTGATGGGCGAGTTCGGCGCCGTCTCGGTCGTCTCGGGCAACATCCGCGGCCAGACCAACACGCTGCCGCTGCACATCGAGCTGCTCTACCAGGACTACAACGCCGTCGGCGCCTTCGCCGCCGCCTCCGTCCTGACCCTGATCGCTCTCTTCACCCTCATCGCCAAGGTGGCGCTCGAAGGCCGCGGCGCCGGCCGCGTGCCGCGCGCCGCGAAGACCGCGCCCGCCGCCGCGCCGGCCGGGGAGCCCGCCGCATGAAGATCCGCCTCGACGCCGTCAGCAAGACCTTCGACACCACGCGCGCCGTCAACGGCGTCTCGCTCGAGGTCGCCTCGGGCGAGCTCGTGGCGCTGCTCGGGCCGTCCGGCTCGGGCAAGACGACGCTGCTCAGGATGGTGGCGGGGCTCGCCTTCCCGGATGCCGGCCGCATCCTGTTCGGCGACGTCGACGCGACCGACATCCCGATCCGCGACCGCCGCGTCGGCTTCGTGTTCCAGCACTACGCGCTCTTCCCGCACATGCGGGTCGCCGACAACATCGCCTTCGGCATGCGGGCGGCGCGCGACAAGCGGCCGGAGGCCGAGATCGTGCGGCGGGCCGAGGAGCTTCTGGCGCTGATGCAGCTCGACGGGCTCGGCGGCCGCTTTCCGGCCCAGCTCTCCGGCGGCCAGCGCCAGCGCGTGGCGCTCGCCCGCGCGCTCGCTGTCGACCCGCGGGTGCTCCTCCTCGACGAGCCGTTCGGCGCGCTCGACGCCAACGTCCGGCGCGAGCTCCGGCGCTGGCTGCGCGAGGTGCACGAGCGGCTCGGCATCACCACGCTGTTCGTCACCCACGACCAGGAGGAGGCGCTCGACCTCGCCGACCGGGTGGTGATCCTCGATCGCGGCCGCATCGAGCAGGTGGGGGCGCCGCGCGAAGTCTGCCGCGATCCGGCCTCGGCCTTCGTGATGACCTTCCTCGGCGACACGCACCGGCTGCCGGCGACGGTGACGGGCGGGGTCGCCCTCGTCGCCGGGCGGGCGCGCCAGCCCGCGGCGGGCGTCGCGGACGGACCGGCGACGGCGTTCGTTCGCCCCGGCGACCTCGCGTGGCGGGGCGCGGGCGCCGCCGACGGCGGGGAGGGGGTCCCCGCCCGCATCGTCCGCGTGCTCGACCGCCCCGGCACCCGGCGCCTGGTGGTGCGCACCGACGACGGCGACGAGCTCGAGATCGATGCCGGCCCGGACGCGGAGGTCGCGGCGGGCGACGTCGGCACCGTCGGCATCGTGCGTGCCCGGATCTTCCGTCTCTGACCCGCGCGCGTGGTTCGGACCGCTCGAAATGACCGGAGACGGAGGGGACGCGGTGGTCCATCCTGCACCGGGCGTCGGCTCGGGCGGCGAGGGCGCTCGCCGCCCGCGCCGGAATGCGCGGACCAGCGTCGGCCACGGCGCTGCGGCGGCCGGCCGTCCTGATCGGAGGGCAGCATGACGTTCCTTCGGCGGTCGGACATCGTCATCGGGCTGCTGGCGTCGCTCGTGCTCGGCTATGTCTGGATGGCCTACCGGACGGGCCTCGAGCGCAGCGCCGCGTGCCTCGGCACCTCCGGCATCGACCGTCCGGGCGGCGTGGGTACGCGCATCGTCGACGGGCTGGACTGGCCGCTGAGCGGTTCCGGACAAGAGCGCTGCCCCGACGACGCGGAACCGCTCCCGCCGAAGCGCCGCGACCGGATCGTGCCGCAGAGTCCGGGGCCGGCCTCCTCCCGGCCGTTGGACGCGCTCCCGCCCAAGCTCGATGACCGCATCCCGCCGCAGGGCGGCGTGCCGGCGTCGCCGGGGTAGCCGGAGACGACGCCGGCTCGGCGCGCGCGACGCGATGGCGTCTGCGCTTGCGGCGCGCGGCCGTGATCGAGTTCGTCCCTTGCGCGCAATGCCGCCGAGATCGCCCGCGGCGGCGACATCGAGGTCGGCCTCGACATGCGGCGTCGGGGACGGCACAAGGTGATCCCTCGAGCCGATCCCCGCCGCGCCGTGCCACTCAGAGTTCCCGCGTCCATGTCTTCAGCGAGGCCGCCCGTCCGCGTCGTCGTCTTCGGGCGCCACTCGGCCGACTGGATGCAGGCGCTCGAGCCCGCTGCGCCGGTGTGGAAGCTGATGCCCGAGGTCGCCGCGGTCACGCTGCTCGACGAGGCGGAGCCCCCGCCCGTGGCGGCCGCCTTCGGCGACGAGCCGCCGGTGCTCATTCCCCTCATGGACGCCCACGCCAAGGCGCGGCCATGGGGCTTCAGGGAGTTCGCCCCGAGCCCGGCGACGGTCGACATCCTGGCGAACAAGCGGCGCTTCGCGGACTACGTGAAGAGGAGCCGGCTCGGGGTCTTCGCGCCGGCGACCTTCGAGCGCCTCGAAGACGTGCGGTTTCCCGTCGTTCTCAAGCGTGCGGACCTCAGCGCCGGCTTCGGCATCGTCGTGGTGCGCGATCGTCGGCAGATGGATCAGCTTCTGGCTTCGAGCGATTGGCAAGGGGCGGACTATGTTCTGCAGGAGTTCGTCGACGATCAGATCGAGTTCGTGACGCATTGCGTGTGCAGGGCCGGAGCGATCCTCTGGAGCTGCACGATGCTCTACGAGCTCTTCAGCGACAGCCCGATCCGCGGCACCGTTCCGCTGCGGGCGGTGCGGCAGGTCGGAACACCGGGCCACGTCCTCCGGCAGATCGAGGAGTTCCTGCTGCCGCTCGGCTACACCGGGCCGTGCAACGTCGACTACAAGCTGCGCGCGTCGGGGGAGATCTGCGTCCTGGAGATCAACCCGCGCCTCGGCGGATCGCTGATGATGCCGAGGAACGTGCAGCTCCTGCGGGAGAGTCTGGGCGTCATCATCGAGAATGCGGCGATCTCCGGCGCCTGAGACGGCGCGCCCGCCGCGCCGGCTGATCGGGCGACCGTCCCGCTGCCGTGGGGTCAAGCCCTGCGCGACGTCTCCCGGCCCTGGACGGCCTTGAACAGCATGTCGCCGCCGGCGCGCAGGTGCCGGCGCAGGATCGCGACCGCCTCCGCCTTGTCGCGCCTTCGGCACGCCGACAAGAGGTCGCGGTGCTCCGACTGCGATCGGCCCTGGTAGCCGAAGTTGGCGAGCAGCACGCGCACGTGGCGGTCCGCGGCGCCGTGGTGCGCGTCGATGAGCGCCAGCAGCCGGTCGTTGCCGCACCGTCCGTAGAGCAGCGCATGGAAGGCCGCGTTCAAGGCGCCCCAGCGCGCGACGTTCGCCTCCGCGTCGAGCAGGTCCAACAGGGCGGCCGCCTCCTCGAGGGCTTCGTCCGTCAGCTTCGGGCAGGAGAGGCGCAGCGCCTCGACTTCGAGCAGCTCGCGAATGGCGAAGATCTCTCGGATCTCCCGGCCGTCCATCGGCGCGACGAAGGCCCCCTTGGTCGGATGGACGGTCACCAGCCCCTCCGTCTCCAGCTGTCGCAGGGCATCCCGCACCGGCATCCGGCTGAAGCCGAAGCGGGCGGCGAGCTCGTCCTGGCGGAGGGCCGCGCCGCCCGGCAGGGTGCCGGCCACGATGGCTTCCCGCAGAACGGCCGAGATCTGGTCCGCGACGGTCTGCGGCTTCTGCGCCGCCACCCCAGCCAGCCCCGCCAGTCGATCCATCCGGACGCCCCCGCCGCACCGTTCCCGGCCGAGCCGGCTTGAACGCGCACCACGATCTCGTATACGAGTATACGGCAACGACGCGGTTCGCGCACCTCCGGGAGCGCCGAACGCGGACTGCTCGAACAAGTCGGATCGGAGTGTCCCATGGCTGCGTCTTCGAGCCGACTGCGGATCGCCGTGCTGTTCGGCGGCCGCTCCGCCGAGCACGACGTCTCGGTGATGTCGGCGACCAACGTCGTGCGGGCGCTCGATCCCGAGCGATACGATGCCGTTCCCGTCTTCATCACCCGCGACGGCCGATGGCTGCTGAGCGCGTTCGAGGGCGGAGCGCTGGCGAAGCCGGCGAGCGGCACGGAAGTCTGCCTGGTGCCGGGCGGGCGCGGCCGAATGACGGCGATCCCGACCGACGGCGCCCCCTACGAGCTGCCCGCGATCGGGGTGCTGTTTCCGGTGCTGCACGGCCTCCAGGGAGAGGACGGCTCGGTGCAGGGGCTCGCCGAGGTGGCGCGCGTGCCGCTCGCCGGCTGCGGCATCCTCGGCTCGGCGGTCGCGCTCGACAAGGACATCTCCAAGCGCCTCCTGAACGAGGCGGGCCTGCCGACCGCGCGGGCGGTCACGATCCTTCCGGGCGCGCCGCCGGCCTTTGCAGAGCTGGAGCGCGCGCTCGGGCTTCCGATCTTCATCAAGCCGGCCCGGCAGGGGTCGTCGGTCGGCGTCAGCAAGGTCTCGACCGAAGCGGACTATGCCGGGGCGCTCGCCGAGGGCTTTCGGCACGATCGCAAGCTGCTGGCCGAGGAGTTCATTCGCGGCCGCGAGGTCGAGTGCGCCGTGCTGGAAGACGCGGATGGCGGCGTGTTCGTCTCCCGCCCCGGCGAGATCGTGCCGGCGGAAAGCCATGGCTTCTACACCTACGACGCCAAGTACGTCGATGCGGACGGAGCGGTCCTGAAGGTGCCCGCCGAGCTGCCGGCCGAGGTCGAAGGCAGGATCCGCGCGATGGCGGCGAAGGCCTTCCAGGCGTGCGGCTGCGACGGCATGGCGCGCGTCGATTTCTTCGTGACGGCGGAGATGCGCGTGCTCGTCAACGAGCTCAACACCATTCCCGGCTTCACCGACATCAGCATGTATCCGAAGGCGATGGCGGCGAGCGGCGTGGGCTACCCCGAGATCATCGACCGGCTGGTGGCGCACGGCCTCGCGCGGGCCGGTCGATCCGCCTGACGGAGGGGGCGACCGCGAGGTCGCGACTGGGCGGCGCCGTTGCGAACAAAACGGGAAACGTGATCCAGTGGCGGGTGTCTGCCGCACCGATTCGGGGATCGATGTCCGCCGCCTACCTCGAGACGCTCAATTCCGCCCAACGGCGTGCCGTCGAGCACGGCATCGGGCCGCGCGACACCACCCCCGCATCGCCGCTCCTCATCATCGCCGGGGCCGGGTCGGGCAAGACCAACACCCTGGCGCACCGGGTTGCGCACCTCATCGTCAACGGCGCCGATCCCGGCCGCATTCTCTTGATGACGTTCTCGCGCCGCGCTGCCGGCGAGATGGCGCGACGGGTCGAGCGGATCGCGCGAAAAGTGATGGGCGAGCGTGCCGCGGCGATGATCGAGGCGCTCGGCTGGGCCGGCACCTTCCACGGCATCGGCGCCCGTCTCCTGCGCGAGCACGCCGGCGAGCTCGGGCTCGCCCCAGGCTTCACCATCCACGACCGCGAGGATTCCGCCGACCTCATGGCGCTCTCCCGCCACGAGCTCGGCTTCTCGAAGACCGAGAGCCGCTTCCCGACCAAGGGCACCTGCCTCGCGATCTACTCGCGCTGCGTCAACGCCGAGGCGCCGATCGAGGACGTGCTGCGCACGGTCTTCCCCTGGTGCTCCGCCTGGGCGGACGAGCTCAAGACGCTGTTCGCCGCCTATGTGGAGGCGAAGCAGGCGCAGAACGTGCTCGACTACGACGACCTGCTGCTGTGGTGGGCGCAGGCGATGTCGGACCCGGGCCTCGCCGCGGAGGTCGGCGGGCGCTTCGACCACGTGCTGGTCGACGAGTACCAGGACACCAACCGCCTGCAGGCGACGATCCTGAAGGCGCTGAAGCCGTCGGGGCGCGGCCTCACCGTGGTCGGCGACGACGCCCAGGCGATCTACTCCTTCCGCGCCGCCACCGTCCGCAACATCCTGGAGTTTCCGGGCGCCTTCAGCCCGCCGGCCGACATCGTCACCCTCGACCGCAACTATCGCTCGACCGCGCCGATCCTGGCGGCGGCGAACGCGGTGGTGTCGCTGGCGAGCGAGCGCTTCACCAAGAGCCTGTGGACCGAGCGCGAGGGCGGCGAGCCGCCGCGCCTCGTCACCGTCCGCGACGAGGCCGACCAGGCCCGCTACGTCGTCGAGCGGGTGCTGGAGAACCGCGAGGGCGGCGCGGCGCTGAAGCAGCAGGCGGTGCTCTTCCGCACCTCGCACCACAGCGGCCCGCTCGAAGTGGAGCTGACGCGGCGGAACATCCCGTTCGTCAAGTTCGGCGGCCTGAAGTTCCTCGATGCCGCCCACGTCAAGGACATGCTGGCGCTCTTGCGCTTCGCCGAGAACCCGCGCGACCGGGTGGCCGGCTTCCGCCTGCTGCAGCTCCTGCCGGGCGTCGGCCCCGCCGCCGCGCAGCGGGTGCTCGACCACCTCGCCGCGGCGGCCGACCCGATCGCCGCCCTCGCCGGCGCCCCGCCGCCGCCGCGGGCCGGCGCGGCGTGGCCGCCGCTCGTCGCGCTGATCGAGGATCTCGCGGGCGCCGGCTGGCCGGACGAGCTCGAGCGGGCGCGGCTGTGGTACGAACCGCATCTCGACCGCCTCTACGAGGACCCGGAAACCCGGCGCGCCGACATCCTGCAGCTCGCCGAGATCGCCGGCGGCTATCCGTCGCGCCGGCGCTTCCTGACCGAGCTCACCCTCGATCCGCCCGACGCCACCAGCGACCAGGCCGGGGTGCCGCAGCGCGACGAGGACTACCTGATCCTCTCGACGATCCACTCCGCGAAGGGGCAGGAGTGGCGCTCGGTGTTCGTGCTCAACGTCGTCGACGGCTGCATCCCGTCCGATCTCGGCGCCGGCACGACCGCCGAGATCGAGGAGGAGCGGCGGCTGCTCTATGTCGCGATGACGCGAGCGCGCGACGAGCTCGACCTTCTCGTGCCGCAGCGCTTCTTCACCCACGGCCAGGCGGCGTACGGCGACCGCCACGTCTACGCCGCGCGCACGCGGTTCATTCCGCGCGAGATCGTCGGGCTGTTCGGACGAGTCGGCTGGCCGCGGGCCGCCGCGCATCCCGACGCCCGGCCGGGGCCGCCGGTCGTCCGGATCGACGTCGGCGACCGGATGCGCCGGATGTGGCGGTGAACGGCCGGCCCGGATGACCGGGCCGGCCGTGAGGCCCTAGTCGCAGACGACGAACATGTGGAACGCCGAATCCGTCGAGAACTCCAAGAAATTGTAGGTGTAGACGTCGACGATGTCCGGGTCGCCGACCTCCGGGCCGATGGTGATCGACCGCGGCAAGATGGAGATCGTGTCCGCGCTGTAGTAGCAGGCGCTGATGTCGCGATTGAACTCCACCTGGTAGGAGCCCGTGCTGAGGCGCGTCGAAGCGACCGCCCCGATGCCGCCGATGAGCGTGCCGTCAGAGGCGACGTGGGCGGCGAGGATGGTGTTGCCCGGATCCCCCTGCGGCCCCTGTGGCCCCTGCGGGCCGGTCGCGCCGGTCGCCCCGGTGGCGCCAGTGGCGCCGGTCGGACCTTGCGCGCCGGTGGCCCCGGTCGCGCCGGTCGCCCCTTGGGGCCCGCGGGCGCCGGTCTGGCCCTGGGCTCCACGCGGACCGGCCGCGCCGGTTGCGCCGGTGGCGCCGCGCGGGCCGCAATCGGCGATCACCGCCTGCTGCTTGGCGCCGGGTATGACGAGCGTCACCTTGCAGGTCTCGGGCAGCCACTTGGGCGTGAAGCGGAAGTTGCCGTTCTTGTCGGAGCGGGTCTTGAACCGGGTGCCCTCGATCGAGATCTGGGTGAAAGCGTCGCGGGTCGAGCCCTCGATCTTCAGCGTCCCGTCCTCGACGACGGCGGTTTTTACCAGGATCGGCCGGCGCTGGGCCTCGGGGTCATCGACGCTCTGGGCATAGCCCAGGGTCGGCAGAACGAGAAGCAGTCCGGCGGTCAGTGCTGCCAAGCGCATCGTCGGCTCCATAGTCTTTTTCGCGTGGGGGGTCGGCGGTCTGCTCGATCGGTGGTGGGGGTCGGGAGGGCGCGCGGCCGTCTCGGCTGTCGGTTCTTCGAGGCGCGCCCGAGTTCCATGACGTCCGAGTCCCATGCCTACCATGCGTCTCTCGGGTGAACGAAGTGTTGCGCGGCCGGTTCCGCCCTCACGGCCACTTGTCGGAAACCGAAAAAACGATTATAGTTTCCTGAAGTCGGGCGCATGAGCCGGAAGGCTGCGGGAGGACGTCGATGTCCAGCGAAGACGCATCGGTTCTGATTGCCGGGGCCGGTCCCACCGGTCTCACGCTCGCCATCACGCTCGCCCGATACGGCGTCCCGGTCCGACTGATCGACCGGGCGCCGGCGGCGGCGACCGTCTCGAAGGCGCTCGCCGTGTGGAGCGGCAGTCTCGAGGCGCTCGCCGGGCTCGGCGTGATCGACGACTTTCTCGCCGCAGGCGTGCGGCTGAACGCGCTAACCGTCGGCGACGGCAGCCACAAGCTCGCGACGCTCGCCGTGGGCGAAGGCATCGACAGCCCCTACCCCTTTCCGCTGCTGCTGCCGCAGTCGCGCACCGAGGCGATCCTCGGCGCCCGCGCCGCCGCCCTCGGCGTCACCCTCGAGCGCGGCGTCGAGCTCGTCGGCTTCGCGCAGGACGAGGACGGCGTCTCGGCCACGCTGCGCCATCCCGACGGGCGCGAGGAGGCGACCCGCGCCCGGTACCTCGTCGGCGCCGACGGGGCGCGCAGCTTCGTTCGCCAGTCGCTCGGCATCGCCTTCGAGGGCTACACCGAGCCGCAGACCTTCCTGCTCGGCGACGTGCTGATCACCGGCGGCGACCTCGACCACCGCAGCATCTACATCTGGTGGCACAACGGCAGCACCGTCGCGCTGTTTCCCTTCGAGGACGCCGTCTGGCGCATCTTCGCCGTGCGCACGGAGGGAGAGGGCGACGCCCCGCCGACCGTCGAGGAACTGCAGGCGCAGATGGACCGCCACGGCCCGCCCGGCACGCGGATCCATGATCCGTCGTGGCTGTCGACGTTTCGCACCAACGAGCGGCTGGCCGCCCACTATCGCCTCGGCCGCGTGTTTCTCGCCGGCGACGCGGCGCACATCCACACCCCGGCCGGCGGCCAGGGGATGAACACCGGCATCCAGGACGCGACGAACCTCGGCTGGAAGCTCGCGCTCGTGCTCGCGGGCCGCGGCGAGGCGGAGCTCCTGCTCGATAGCTACGAGGCCGAGCGCCGTCCGATCGCTCGCGCGGTGATCGCGAGTGCCGCGATGAAGCTGCACGCGGCATTTGCCGGGAACGTCATGGCCCGCGTCGTCCGCGACCTCGCCGTCACGGTCGCCGGCAACCTGCCGGTGCTGCAGAAGAAGCTGCAGGTCGAGCTTTCGGAGACGGAGAACATCTATCGCGACGGGGCGCTCGTCGCCCTCGGCGATCCGCCGCATCGCCCGCGTCGCACGGACGTCGGCTCGCGGGCCCGTGACGCCACCTTCGCCGATCCGCAGAGCGGGCAGGCCAGGACCCTTTGGCCGATCCTCGTCGGCACGCACCACACCCTCCTCGTCTTCGAGGAGACCGATGGCGCGATGCCGCTCGACGAGATCGCCGGCCACGTCGGCGAGCATCTCGCCGTCGTCCGCCTCGGTCCGACCGCCGATCCGGGCGGCGCCGCGCGGGAGCGCTTCCACGCCCGCGGCGCGGAGTGGGTGCTGGTCCGGCCCGACCAGGTGGTGGCGGCCCGCGGCGGGGCCGGCGACATCGCGCGGCTGGTCGATTATCTTGCGCGCGTGGTAGAGGCGCGCGCGGCTTCCTAGCGGGGGCAGGCGACCCGCGATCGAAGTTTGAATTCTAATTGGAATCTTCGTGATTCTCTTTGAAATTTCTAACTCCGATCGGACGTCCAGCGACCTCTCGAAGGATTTGCACATGCGCCGCGCCACGTCGGTCTCGGCGGCCATGAGGAGCGGGCGGGGGTCCGCGACGGGGCCCCGCCGAGGCGAGGGAGAGCGGCGGCCATCGTGACGGACCACCTTCCGATCCCGCCGATCGACCTCGATGCGTCGCCGGCGGGAAGGATCCTCGCCACGGCGCGCGAACTCCTGCTGCGGGACCGCTACAGCGGTCTCACGATGGGCGGCCTCGCCTTCGCGCTCGGGATGAGCAAGAAGACTCTTTACGTCCACTTCGCCTCCAAGGACGCGATCGTCTCGGCGATCATCGAGGCGACGGGGGCCACGATCCGGCGGCAGGTCGGCGCGCTTCTCGCCGGACCGGAGGGCTTTCCGGCGAAGCTCGAGGGCCTCCTCGCCATCGTCGCGGCGCAGTTCGGGCCGCTGACGCCGGAGTTCCTGCAGGACCTGCAGCGCTATGCGCCGCACCTCTACGGCGAGATCGACGCGCTCAAGGAGCGCAACATCCGCACCCTGTTCGCCCGCCTGCTCGCGATCGGCGTCGAGCAGGGCATGGTGCGCGCGGACATCGATCCGGCGCTGATGGTCGAGTACTGGCTGCAGATCATCAAGGGCGTGCACGATCCCACGGTGCTCGCCCGCACCGACCTGACGCCGCGCGCGGCCTTCGAGAAGGCGGTCGACCTGTTCCTGACGGGGATCCTGACGCCCGAAGGACGGGCGGGCCGGGCGGCCGGCGCGCCGGCATCTTGACGCAGCGCAAGGAGCCCCGGCGCCCGGGCGGGCGTATAAGGGGGACATCGCGTGCCCCCGGCCGGCCGGATCTTCGAGCGGGCGGCGCGCATTGGGTTCTTGAGGGCCGCCGGCCCGACGCGTGCCGGCGGCAGCGACCGGCGACCGAGGAGGAGACGACGATGGAACGAGCCAGGATCCCGTGGCAGGGCTGGGTGGTGGTGCTGGACGGTGCCAAGGCCCTGATGCTTCGCAACGACGGCGACGCCGACCTCGTCAACCTCAAGACCGTCGACGTGTTCGAGGAGCACCAGCCGCCGGCGCACGAGCTCGGCACCGACCGGCCCGGTCGGGTCTACCAGTCGCACGGCACGAATCGCAGCGCGACCGAGGAGACCGACTTCCACGCGGCCGGCGAAGCCGCCTTCATCGCCAGGATCGCAGCGGGCCTCGACCGGGCGGTCCACGAGCACGCCATCAAGAGCCTCGTCGTCGTCGCGCCGCCGAAGGCGCTCGGCGTGCTGCGCGAGCATCTGACCCCCGCGGTGCGCGCGGTGGTCGGCAAGGAGATCGCCAAGGATCTCGTGCACCTGTCGACCGGCGAGATCGAGAAGCACCTCGCCGGTTGAGCGTTCCGGCAGGCGTGAGGAGTGGAGCCCGGCCGATGAAGGCGATGGTGCTGCGCACGATCGGGCAGCCGCTCGTGCCGGAGGATCGGCCGGTTCCCGAGCCGGGACCGGGCGAGATCCGCGTCCGGGTCGAGGCCTGCGCGGTCTGCCGCACCGACCTCCACGTCGTCGACGGCGAGTTGCCGGACCCGCGGCTGCCGATCGTGCCGGGGCACGAGATTGTCGGCATCGTCGAGGCGGTGGGCGAGGGCGTGGCGGCGCCCGCGCGCGGCACGCGGGTCGGCATCCCCTGGCTCGGCCACACCTGCGGCTGCTGCGCCTACTGCGCCTCGGACCGCGAGAACCTCTGCGACCGGCCGGAGTTCACCGGCTACACGCGCGACGGCGGCTTCGCCACCCACGTGGTGGCGGACGCCGCCTTCGCCTTTCCGCTCGACGGATACCCTGACCCGGTCGCCGCGGCACCCTTGATGTGCGCCGGGCTGATCGGCTGGCGCTCGCTCAGGATGGCCGGCGACGGCCGCCGGATCGGGCTCTACGGCTTCGGCGCGGCGGCCCACATCGTCGCGCAGGTCTGCCGCTGGCAGGGTCGCGAGGTCTACGCCTTCACGCGGCCGGGCGACGAGGCGGCCCAGGCGCACGCGCTGTCGCTCGGCGCCCGCTGGGCGGGCGGCTCGGACGAGCGTCCGCCGGAATTGCTCGACGCGGCGATCCTGTTCGCCCCGGTCGGCGCGCTGGTGCCGCTGGCGCTCGCGGCCGTTGTGAAGGGCGGCCGCGTCGTCTGCGGCGGCATCCACATGAGCGACATCCCGTCCTTTCCCTACAGCCTTCTGTGGGAAGAGCGGCAGATCCTGTCGGTCGCCAACCTGACGCGGCACGACGCGACGGAGTTCCTGGCGCTCGCGCCGAAGGCCGGGGTCAGGACGACGACGACGGTCTATCCGCTGGCGCGTGCCAACGAGGCGCTGGCCGACCTGCGCGCCGGCCGCTTCCAGGGCGCCGCCGTCCTCGTTCCGTGAGGCCCGCGGGGGCTCAGAGCTCGGTGCGCAGCGCCCACAGCTCGGGGAACAGCACCACCGCCAGCATCCGCTTCAGGTAGTCGACGCCCGAGGTGCCGCCGGTGCCGCGCTTGAAGCCGATCACCCGCTCGACGGTCGTCACGTGGTTGAAGCGCCAGCGGCGGAAATAGTCCTCGAGGTCGACCAGCTTCTCGGCGAGCTCGTAGAGCTCCCAATGCGCCCGCGGGTCGCGGTAGACGGTCGTCCAGGCGCGCTTGACGCTGTCGTCGGCGACGTAGGGGGCGGCGACGTCGCGTTCGAGCACGGCCGGATCGATCGGCAGGCCCGAGCGGGCGAGCAGCCGGATCGCCTCGTCGTAGATGCTGGTCTCGCGGCGGATCGCGTCGAGCTCGGCGTGGATCTCCGGGCGGTGCTCGTGCGCCTTCATCATCGCGGCGTTCTTGTTGCCGGCGAGGTACTCGATCGCCCGGTACTGGTAGGACTGGAAGCCGGACGAGTTGCCGAGGGCTTCGCGGAAGGTGGTGTAGTCGGATGGCGTCATCGTCCGGAGCACGTCCCAGGCGCCGTTCAACTGCTCGAAGATGCGCGAGACGCGGGCGAGCATCTTGAAGGCGGGCTGGACGTCGCCCGCCGCGACGTGGCGCTTGGCGCTCCTGAGCTCGTGGATGGCGAGCTTCATCCACAGCTCCGAGGTCTGGTGCTGGATGATGAACAGCATCTCGTCGTGCGCCGCGGTCAGCGGCTTCTGCGCCGAGAGCACCTGCGGCAGGGCGAGGTAGTCGCCGTAGGACATGCGGCCGGACATCGCCAGCAGCGCGCCGTCGGAGGACGGGTCGAACGTGCCGCTCATGTCACCTTGACCTTTCCTCGATAGGCGGGATCGTCCCACAGCCGGCCGCCGATCACCTCGGCGAGCACGGCCGCCGCGCGGACCACGTCGGCGTGCGACAGGTAGAGCGGCGTGAAGCCGAAGCGGATGATGTCGGGGGCGCGGAAGTCGCCGATCACCCCGCGGTCGATCAGCGCCCGCATCACCGCGAGGCCGTCCGGGCTGCGGAACGAGACCTGGCTGCCGCGGACCGCCGGATCGCGCGGGCCGACGAGGACGAGGCCGGGGCAGCTCGCCTCGACGGCGGCGGTGAAGAGCGTGCCGAGCGAGGCGGACTTCGCCGCGACGAGCCGCATGTCGACGCCGTCGAAGGCGTCGAGCGCGGCGTCGAGCGCCGAGATCGCGAGGATCGACGGCGTGCCCGCCCGCATCCGCTGGATGCCTGGCGCCGGGCGGTAGTCGGGATCGAACGCGAAGGGGGCGGCGTGCCCCATCCAGCCGGTCAGCACCGGCTCGACGCGGTCGATCCAGCGCGGCGAGACGTAGACGAAGGCCGGCGCCCCGGGGCCGCCGTTCAGGTACTTGTAGCCGCAGCCGACCGCGAAGTCGGCGCCCGCCGCGGCGAGGTCGACGGGCAGGGCGCCGGCCGTGTGGGCGAGATCCCAGAGGGTCAGCGCGCCGGCCGCGTGGGCGCGGGCGGTGAGCGCGGCCATGTCGTGGCGGCGGCCGGTGCGGTAGTCGACCTCGGTCAGCATCACGACGGCGACGTCCTCGTCGATCGCGCCGGCGACGTCGTCCGGATCGACGACCTTCAACGTGAAGCGGTCGTCGAGGAGCTTCGCGAGCCCCTGGGCGATGTAGAGGTCGGTCGGGAAGTTGCCGTTGTCGGAGAGGATGACGCGGCGGCCGGGACGGAGCCGGAGCGCCGCCGAGAGGGCCTTGAAGACGTTGATCGAGGTCGAGTCGGCGACCATCACCGAGCCCGGCTCGGCGCCGACCAGACGCTCGATCTTACCGGCGACGCGGCTCGGCAGGTCGATCCAGTCGTGGGTGTTCCAGCTGCGGATGAGGCCGTCGCCCCACTCCTGTGCCACCACGGCAGCGATCCGCCCGGGCACGCTCCTCGGCAGCGCGCCGAGGGAGTTGCCGTCGAGGTAGACGACGCCCTCCGGCAGGTGGAAGAGCGCCCGCCGGTCGGCGAGCGGGTCGGCCGCGTCGAGGGCCGCCGCGCGCGCCTTGAACGCCGCCCAGTCGGCCGCCGACCCGCGCGGCGCGGGCTTGGACGTCCGCGATGCCCCGGCGCCCATCAGTTCTTCATCCCGGCAATGGAGGTGGACGAGCCGCCGAACAGTCGCGGCGCGGCCAGCATGGCGAGGACGAACAGGCCGGTCGCGAGCTTGAGGTCGCCCGGCTGCAGGCCGATGGTGAGGCAGAGCGAGATGAGCTGGTAGTAGACGACCGACCCGACCACCGGCGCCAGCAGCTGGCGGCCGATCGATTTGCGGCCGACGATCACCTCGCCGATGATCAGGGCCGCGAGGCCGTTGATCAGGATGCCGAAACCCATGCCGACGTCGGCGAAGCCCTGCGACTGCGCCATCAGGCTGCCGGCGAGCGCGCTGAAGGCGCTCGCCAGGCCGACGCCGGCGATCGTCATCGACCAGATGCTGATGCCCTGCGCCTCGGCCATGTCGGGGCTGGCGCCGACGGCGCGCATGCCCATGCCCTTCTCGGTGTTGAAGAAGGCGTAGAGGAGGGCCAGCACGCCGAACACGATGACGCCGACGACGAGCGTCTTGAAGTAGGGGTCGTTCGCCCACGAGGCGCCGAGGTTGCGGAACAGGCTCTCGTAGGTGAAGAGCGCGATGTTGGTGCGCCCCATGATCCTGAGGTTGATGCTGTAGAGCATCGTCAGCACCAGGATGCCGGCGAGCAGCGTGTTGATGCGGAAGCGCAGGTGGATGAAGGCGGTCGTGCAACCGGCCAGGAATCCGCAGACGACCGCGAGCGCGATCGCCAGCAGCGGGTCGTAGCCGGCGGCGACCGTCACCCCGGTGACGACGCCGCCGAGCGGGAAGGCGCCCTCGCTCGACAGGTCCGGGAAGTCGAGGATGCGGAACGGCAGCATGATGCCGATCGCCACGAACGACAGGATCAGGCTCTGCGCGATCGTGACCGGGATGAGGCCGATGAAGCTGCTGACGAAATCCATCATCGTTACGCCTGCAGGACCATGCGGTCGGTCTTGACGTGGAAGCGCTCGATCAGGCTGTCGACCGTGTAGCCCGCCTTCTCCGGCATCGCGACCTCGAGGTGGACGGCGCCGCGATCCATCATGATCAGGCGGTTTCCGTAGCGCACCGCGTGCTCCATGTTGTGGGTCACCATCAGGACCGTCAGGTGGAACTCGGCGATCGCGCGGATCGTCGCCTGCATGACGGTGTCGGCCGTCTTCGGATCGAGCGCGGCGGTGTGCTCGTCGAGGAGCAGGATGCGCGGCTCGGTGGTGACCGCCATGATCAGCGACAGCGACTGGCGCTGGCCGCCCGAGAGCACGCCGACCGGCGCGTCGATGCGGTTCTCGAGGCCGAGGCCGAGCAGGGCGAGGCGGTCGCGGTAGGTCTGGCGCCGGCGCTGGGTGAGGCCGTGCGCGAGCCGCAGCCTGCGGCCGCGCAGCTCGGCCAGCAGCATGTTCTCGGCGATCGTCATGGTCGGCGCGGTGCCGATCATCGGATCCTGGAACACCCGGGCGATGTAGCGCGCCCGCCGGTGCACCGGCAGGGCGGTGACGTCGACACCGTCGATCGTCACCGAGCCGGCGTCGAGGCGCTGCTTGCCGGAGATGGCGTTGAGCAGGGTCGACTTGCCGGCGCCGTTGCTGCCGATGACGACGCAGAAGTCGCCATCGGCCAGCGTCAGGTCGAGGTCGTCGAGGGCACGCCGCTCATCGAGCGTCCCGGCATAGAAGGTCTTCCGCGCGCCCTTGACGGAGAGCATCGGGACTTACTTCGTGAAGCAGTTGCAGTCGGCGAGATCCGCCGGCACCGGCTTCCCGAGCTGTTCCATCACCGTCTTGTTGATCAGCGCGCGGTGATCGGCGTAGGTCGGCTTCACCGGCGGGATCTGGTCGACGGGCTTGCCTTCCAGGATCTCGGCGGCGATCGCCGCGGCGTTGCGGCCGACCTGGCCGTAGTCGACCTCGAAGGAGGCCGGCACCTGGCCCGACACCACCTCGGCCTGCGACGAGTTGACGATCGGCAGCTTGATGTTCTGCGCCGCCGAGGCGATCGCCGGCATCGCCGGCTGCAGCAGGTTGGAGGCCGGCACGTACATCACGTCGGCCTTGCCGGCGAGCGACTGGATGCGGATCGGGATGTCGTTGGTGTTGTCGACGCCGAGCGGCAGCACGGTGAAGCCGTGCGCCGGCGCGACCTTCTCCAGGACCGCGAGCGTCGCGGTGTCGTTGTCCTCGCCCGGGTTGTAGGGGAAGGCCAGCGTCTTCGCGTCGGGGAAGAGCTTGCGGGTGAACGCCGCCACGGCGTCGAGGTCCTGCAGGTCCGAGGAGCCGGTGATGAACGGCCCGGCCTTGTCCCACGACGGCGTCAGCTGGGCGGCGACCGGGTCGGTCACGGCGGCGAAGACGACCGGGATGCCGGCGCCGTCGAGCAGCTGGCGGGCGACCTGGGTGACCGGCGTCGTGATTGTGAGGATCAGCACCGGGTTGGAGCCGCGCAGGTTGGTCAGCATCTGCGGGATCAGCGGCGCCTCGAAGTTCACCTGGTTCTCGACGAACACCACCTCGTCGGGGCCGTAGCCGCGCTTGGCGAGCTCGTCGCGGAAGGTCTCGGTCACGAGGTCGAGCTGCGGATGCTTGCCGAACTGGGCGATGGCGATCGTCTTCGGCTCGGCGGCGGCGGGGCCGGCGAAGGCGAGGGACGAGACCGCGATGGCGGCTGCGCCGGCGGCGAGAAGACTGCGCTTGGTGAATGTCAGCACGGCTGGACTCCCCCTTCTTGAGTCGATCGCCGTGCCTCCCCGGCCGGCGGATTGATTAATAATCATTGACAGATTTTCGAAGATCAAGGACTTTCTGTAGAAATCGCTGGCGGAGAAAGCGGGCCTCCCGTCCATGAGCCTCCTGAAATCGGACGCCGTCTACGCGATCCTGCGCCGGTCGATCCTGAACGCCGAACTGGCGCCCGGCCGATCGCTGCGCGCAGCCGAGCTCGGCGAGATGACGGGTTATGGCCCGACCCCGATCCGCGAGGCGCTGACCCGGCTGCAGGCCGAGGGCTTCGTCGACGGCACCGCCAACCGCGGCTTCGCCGTCGCTCCGGTCACGCTCGCCGAACTGGAAGACCTCGGCGCCAGCCGCGCGCTGCTCGAGACCGAGCTCATCCTCGATTCCATGGCGCACGCCGACGCCGACTACGAGGGGCGGGTGATCGCCGCGCACCACAAGCTGTCGCGCACCCCGCCGCCGCGCCTCGACAGCTCCGACGAGACGATCGACCGCTGGAGCGAGGTGCACGAGGGCTTCCACACGGCGCTCCTCTCGGCGGCGCGCTCGCCCTGGCAATTGCGGCTGTGGCGGATCACCGAGGAGCATCTGCGCCGCTACCACCGCTGGCTCCTGCGCAGCCGCGCGGCGATCTCGGCCGACCCGTCGGCCGCCGACGAGGCGCTCTTCGCGGAGGTGCTGGCGCTCGCGCCGCACACCCGGCTGAAGGACGCGGTCCTCGCCGGCGACACGACGATGGTGCGGCGGCTGATGGCCGAGCACATCACGCTCTCGACCCGGACCTTCCTGCGGCTCGCCGGCAGCACGGATTCGCTGCCGAAGGTGGCCGCGCAGTGACGCCGGCCGCGACGCTCTCCGGCGGGGAGGCCGCGCCATGCGGCTGACCGTGACGCCCGAGCGCTGGCCGCTGCGCACGCCGTTCCGCTTCGCCGGCCACACCGTCGAGGCGCTCGACACGGTGACCGTGACGATCGTCGACGGCGACCATCGCGGCGTCGGCGAGGGCGTGCCGCCGGTGGTGTTCGACATCACCGCGGCGGACGTGGTTGCCGCGCTCGAGGCGGCCCGCGGGCGGATCGAGCGCGGGCTGGAGCCGGCCGAAGTCGCCGACCTCCTGCCCGCCGGACCCGCCCGCAATGCCCTCGACTGCGCGCTCTGGGACCTGCGCGCGAAGCGCTCGGGGCGCTCGGTGTGGGACCTCGCCGGGCTGCAGCGGCGCGAGTGGATCGACGTCGACCAGTCGCTCGGCCTCGGCACGCCGGAGGCCATGGCGGCCGCCGCTGCGGCGTCCGGCCACGACGTGCTTAAGCTCAAGCTCGACCGCGACGACATCGTCGCGCGCGTCGCAGCCGTGCGGCGGGCGGTGCCGGCGGCCGAGCTGATCGTCGACGCCAACCAGGCGTGGGACCTGCCGCTGCTCGCCGCCGTCGTGGGCGACCTCGCGGCGCTCGGGGTCGCCATGATCGAGCAGCCGCTGCCGGTCGGCGAGGACGCGGCGCTCGCCGGCTTCGCCTCGCCGATCCCGCTCTATGCCGACGAATCCTGCCACGACCGCGGCGACCTTGCCCGGATCGGCGGCCGCTACCAGGGCATCAACATCAAGCTCGACAAGACCGGTGGGCTGACCGAGGCGCTGGCGCTCGCCGCCGCGGCGCGCGCCGACGGGCTCGGCCTGATGGTCGGCTGCATGGCCGGCACCTCGCTCTCGATGGCGCCGGCGTTCCTGATCGGCACGCTCTGCCGCTGGGCGGACCTCGACGGTCCGCTGCTGCTCGCGGGTGACCGCGCGGCGGCGATGACCTACCGCGGCGGCCGCCTCTACGCCTCATCACCGGCCCTCTGGGGCTGACGCTCTTCGGGGGATCGATGTCCGATATCGCAAGTCCGTACCTGATCTACCTTGGCGACACGCCCATCGCGGAGATGGCGAAGACCGGCGCCGGCCTCGTCTACTGGCGCCCCGAGCGCTGCCTCGCGCAGCTGCGCGAGGCGGGCTGCGCCGCCGACCTCGGCCTGCCCGAGATGACGCCCGCCGCCGCCGCGGCCGCCGGTGCCCGCACTTTGGTGATCGGCACCGCGGTGCCGGGCGGCGTGCTGCCGGAGCATTGGGTCGACCGGCTCGTCGAGGCGATGGAGGCCGGGCTCGACATCGCGAGCGGCCTGCACGTCCGCCTCGCCGCCACGCCGCGCCTCGACGAGGCGGCGCGGCGGACCGGCCGCCGGCTGTTCGACGTCCGCCTGTCGCCCGGGCCGTTTCCGATCGCCACCGGGCGGCGGCGCAGCGGCCACCGGCTGCTGACGGTCGGCACCGACTGCGCGGTCGGCAAGAAGTACACGGCGCTCGCCATCGAGCGGGAGATGAAGGCGCGCGGCGTCGACTGCGACTTCCGCGCCACCGGCCAGACCGGCGTGCTGATCGATGGGCGTGGCCTCGCGGTCGACGCGGTCGTCTCCGACTTCGTCGCCGGGGCGGTCGAGCAGTTGTGCCCGGCCGCCGCGGCCGACCACTGGGACCTCGTGGAAGGGCAGGGCTCGCTGTTCCACCCGGCCTACGCCGGGGTGACGGTCGGCCTGCTGCACGGCGCGCAGCCGGACGCCTTCGTGGTCTGCCACGAGGCCGGGCGGACGCGGCTGTCGGGCGGGTTCTCCGAGCACCCGGTCGGCGCGATCGCCGACGTCATCGCCTGGACGACGGCGCTCGGCCGCGTCGTCGCGCCCGACATCCGCTGCGTCGGCATCAGCGTCAACACCGCCCGCCTCGGCGAGGCGGAGGCGCGGGCGTGCCTCGCCGACCTCGCCCGCGAGCACGGCGTGCCGGCGATCGACCCGGTGCGCTTCGGCGCCGCCGCGATCGTCGACGCACTCGGACTTTAATCAACGCTTCCTCAGGACCGATCGGGGCATGGTGCGGTGGGGCGTCGGCTGTCGTGTCGGCGGCCGCCGTCGTCCAGGAGCGTGACACGCATGAAGATCTCGACCGCCTGCGCGCTCGCGCTGGCCGCCCTCCTCGCCATCGGCCCGGCCGGCCTCGCCCGCGCCGACGCGCCCGCGACCGTGGTCGCGGTCCAGTCGGACGTCACCTACGAGAAGATCGACACCTACTCGATCGAGCGGCTGAACCAGATCCTCTCGACCGAGCTCGACGAGTTCATGCAGCCGTCGACGATGCCGACCGCGTTCCGCGGCAAGTTCCCGCCGGCGGCGAACGCGGTGACGCTCTACCGGGTCACCTACCGCTCGGTGATCCCGGAGCAGGAGAACCGGCCGACGACGGCCTCCGGCCTCCTCGCCGTGCCCGAGCTCGACGGCGCGGCCGGCCGCGCGTTGCCGGTCGTCTCCTACCAGCACGGCACGGTGTTCCGGAAGCGCTCGGTGCCGTCCTTCCCGGAGTGGTCGGCGGAGACGCGGATCATGGTCGCCCGCTTCGCCGCGCACGGCTACGTCGTGGTCGCCGCCGACTATTTCGGCCGCGGCCTCTCCGACCTGCCCGACGGCTACCTCGTCAAGGGCAGCACGCGGCAGGCGACCTATGACATGCTGCGCGCCGGGCGCACGGTGCTGGCGGCGCTGAAGATCGAGCCGGGCGCGCTCTTCCTCAGCGGCTGGTCGCAGGGCGGCTGGGCGACGATGGCCTTCCTCGAGAAGCTGCAGGAGGTCGGCGAGCCGGTGACCGCGGCGGCCGTCGCCAGCGCGCCGGTCGACGTCGCCCTGACGATGAACCGCTGGCTCAACAACCCGCAGCCGGTCGACGCCTACTTCCTGACCGGGGCGGTGGCGCTGCAGCTCCAGGCCCAGGAGGCCTATCACGCGCAGAGCGGCCTCGCCGCGGCGGCGATCCGGCCCGAATACCTGGCGGCGGCGCGCGCCCTCTACGAGGACCGGATGGACTGGGAGACCTTCGCCGCCCAGACGCCGACGAAGCTTCAGGACTTCATCATCCCCGAGTTCCGCGCCGGCGGACGCCTCGGGCGGACGCCCTACTGGCGCGGGCTCGACCAGGATCAAGTCTACCGCTGGATCAGCGCGACGCCGATCCACACCTACTACGGCGGCAAGGACGAGGTGACGCCGCACGTCGTCGCCATGCTGCCGGCCGAGACGCAGGCGCTGCTCGGCGGCGCGCCGACCGAGGCGATCGACGCCGGCGCCGAGGCCGACCACCGGGCGATCTTCGTCTTCGGGGTGATCGAGCAAAAGGCCTGGTTCGACGGCCTGCTCGCCAAGTAGTGGGCGCCGGCCCGGCGTCAGGCGCGATAGGGCGCGAGCCAGCCGAGTCCGTCCTCGGTCCGCCCGCGCGGGAAATACTCGAGGCCGATCGGATCGGTGTAGCCGACGGCCTCGAGCGCGCGGAAGATCGCGCCGATCGCCACCTCGCCCTCGTCCGGCTCGTGCCGGCCGGGGACCGAGGCGACCTGGACGTGGCCGATCGCCGGGCGGTGGCGCTCGATCCGGCGCGTCAGGTCGCCCTCCATGATCTGGACGTGATAGACGTCGAACATCAGCTTGACGTTCGGCGCGCCGATGCGCGCGATCAGGGCGACGATTTCGTCCGAGCGGCTGACGAGGTAGCCCGGCCGGTCGCGCACGTTGAGCGGCTCGAGCAGGATGGTGATGCCCTCGGCCGCCGCCTGGGGCGCGATGGCGTCGATGCGCTCGACATAGGTCTCGATCGCGCGCTCGCGCTCCTCCGCGGCGACGACGCCGGCGAGGACGTGCATTTTCTTCACCCCGAGCGCCACCGCATAGTCGAGCGCCCGCCGCCACTCGCGGTCGAAGTCGGCGCCGCGGCCGGCGAGGGCGGCGAGGCCGAACTCGCCGGCGGCCGCATCGCCCGCCGCGGCGTTGATGCCGGTGAGGGCGACGCCCGCGTCGGCGAGCCGCCGGCCGAGGTCCTCGATCGAGGCGGCGAACGGCAGGTGGCACTCGACCATGTCGAACCCGGCCGCCGCGGCGGCGTCGATCCGCTCGAGGAACGGCCGCTCGGCGAACATCATGGCGATGTTGGCGGTGAAGCGCGGCATGGCGGTCTCCGGGTTCGGCTGGACGGACGGGCGCCGCGGGAGCGGCGAGGCGGGGCTGCCGCTCCCATATCACGCCGGCGGCGAGGCTGTCCGCTGCCGGCCGCCGCGCCTCAGGGCGCGATCGGCGGGCCGAGGAACTCGACGCCCCAGGTGCGCCCGAAGGCGGCGAGGCCTTCCGGGTCCGGCCGGCCGTCCACCATCACCGCGGCGAGGCCGGTGAAGAAGGAGGTGGCGTCGAGGCCGGGCAGGATCAAAATGAACTGCCGCGCCGGCGCGTTAGTGACGTTGACGAAGCCGTGCGCCGCGCCACCCGGAACGGTCACGACGTCGCCGGCGTCGGCGTATTGGCGCACGCCGTCGACCTCGAACAAGTAGCGGCCCTCGAGCACGCGGAAGATCTCCGTCTCGCGGTGTCGGTGGAGCGGCGGGCCGAAGCCCGGCCGGTTCGTCGTCTCGATCACGGTGAGCTCGCCGCCGGTCATGGTGGGCGGTACGCGGACGAGGAGGTCGAGGCCGATCGCCGGCACGGCGATCGGCGTCTCGCCGCCCTTCGAATGCAGGAACTGGTAGGGCACGGGCGTCACTCCTTGGTGGGGATGGCGATGGCGGCGGCGAGGCGGTGGGCGGCGCCGGCCGCCTCCGCGGCGGGAACGTTGGCGAAGCCGACGAGGAGCCCCGGCGCGTGCGGACGCTCGACGCCGAGCCGCGACAGGGCGACCGGCGCCAGTCCGTGGCTGCGGGCGCGGGCGACGAGGCTCCGGTCGTCGGTGCCGGCCGGCAGGTGGACGACGAGGTGCAGGCCGCCGGACGGCGCGACGACGCGGGCGGTCGGGCCGAGCGCCGCGGCGAGGGCCTCGGCGAGCGCGGTCCGGCGGCCGGCGTAGAGCGTCCGCATGCGGCGGACGTGGCGGGCGAGCCCGCCGTTGGCGGAGAACGCCGCGATGGCGCGCTGGACCGTGATCGCGGGCGGCGGCTGGAGCCGCGCGGCGACCGCGTGGACGGCCTCGGCGAGGGCAGGGGGGACGACCAGGTAGCCGGTCCTGAGGCCCGGCGCGAGCACCTTGCTGTAGGTGCCGGCGAGCAGCACCCGCCCGTCGCGGTCGAGGCTCTTGAGGGCCGGGATCGTGCGCCCCGCGTAGCGCAGCTCGCTGTCGTAGTCGTCCTCGAGAATGAAGGCGCCGGCGCCGCGGGCCCACTCGAGGAGCGCGATCCGGCGGCCGAGCGACATCGCCACCCCGAGGGGAAACTGGTGGGTCGGCGTCACCACCGCGAGGCGGGGCGCGGCGGCCGCGATCGCCGCGACGTCGGCGCCGTCGCCGTCGACCGGCACGCCGGCGACCCGTGCGCCACCGTGGCGGAGGGCGTCGCGGGCGAGGTGATAGCCGGGGTCCTCGATCGTCACGGTGTCGCCCGGCCGGAGCAGCGCGCCGGCGACGAGCGAGAGGGCGCCCTGGAAGCCGGCCGTGACGACGACCTCGTCCGGCCCGGCGGTGACGCCGCGGGCGATGGCGAGATGGCGGGCGATCTCGACGCGCAGCGCGGCGAGACCTCCGGGCGGCTGCTGGACGAGATCGTCGGGGCGGATGGCGCGCGCGGCGGCGGCGGCGAGGCGCGCCCAGGCCTTGTAGGGAAAGGCGTCGATCGCCGGCAGCCCCATCTGGAACGGCCGCGCGGGCTCGTCGGCGACCGCGGCGGCCGCGGGCCTCGCGGCGGCCGACCGCTCGTCGCCGTCGGCCGGTCGGCGGGGCGCGAGCGCCGGATCGACGCGGGTGCCGGCGGCGCCGTGCATCACGAGATAGCCCTCGCCGGCGAGGCCTTGGTAGGCGGCCTCGACGGTGCCGCGGGCGACGCCGAGCGCCGCTGCCAGCCCGCGCGCCGACGGCAGCCGGCAGCCGGCCGGCAGCCGGCCGGCGAGGACCGCGGCGGCGATGCGGTCGTGCAACTGGCGGAAGAGCGGCGTCGGGCTCGCCGGATCGAGCGGCCGGCCGGCGATCGGATCGGCCGACGAGTCGCCGGGCAGGTAGCCGGGCAGGCCGCCGGGAGATCCGGGCGGCCGTGCCGCTTGGTCCACTCGATCGGGCGGAACTTGGCTCTTCTGCATGGCCCATGATCGCATGCAGGGTGGCGCTGTTCCACCGGCGCCGCGCCGGCGGTTCTGCACGAGGTCTCCGGCCGATGAGCGTCTCCGAACGCGCCTTCCCCGACCGAGTGCCCGGTGCGCCCGGGGTGCGCGCGGCGCTGGCGGCCGCGGTGCTGGTGCCGGCGCTCCTCGTCGGCGCGGCCGCCGTCGTGCTCTCGATGGACGGCGTCGGCATCGACCGGGCCGCGCCGATGCAGGCGGCCGACGCCCGGCCGCGGGCGACGGTGCAGCCGGTGTCGTCGTCGGCGCTGCCGCACGTGCCGGGGATGCGCATCTCGGCCGTCGTCGTCGACTTTCCGCCGAACGGCTTCTCGCCGCGCCACCACCACGGCGGGTCGGTGACGGTCTACGTGCTCGCCGGGGCGATCCGCTCGCAGCTCGAGGCCGAGCCGGCGGCGGTCTACGGCGAGGGCGAGAGCTTCTTCGAGCCGCCCGGCGTCGTCCACCTCCTCGCCGAGAACGCGAGCGCCACGGAGCCGGCGCGCATCCTCGCGATCTTCGTCGCCGAGGAGGGCGCGGTGCTGACCACCTACCACGATTGACCAACCGGCCGGCCGCCGCCGCCGGCCTTCCTTCCCGACGCGTCAACCCGAGACGAGGCCGCCATGACCGCCAGACTGAATGCGAACGTGATCGCCCCCGAGGCCTACAAGGCGATGACGGGGCTGCAGGCCTATGTCGACGGCTGCAGCCTCGACAAGCGCCTCGTCGAGCTCGTCAAGGTGCGGGCCTCGCAGATCAACGGCTGCGCCTTCTGCATCGCCATGCACACCGCCGATGCCGTGAAGCTCGGCGAGACCCACGCCCGCCTGCACCTCCTCGCCGCCTGGAGCGAGACGACGCTGTTCGACGCCCGCGAGGCGGCGGCGCTCGCCTGGACCGAGGCGGTGACGCTGGTGGCGTCGAGCCACGTGCCGGACGACGTCTACGCGGCGGCGCGGGCGGTGTTCTCCGAGCGCGAGCTCGTCGACCTCACCTATGCGGTGATGGCGATCAACGCCTGGAACCGCCTGGCGATCAGCTTCCGCAAGCAGCCGGTGGTCGCCGCCGGCTGAGCCCGGCGCGCGCCCGCTCCACGACGTCTTCCGATCGAACGGCGCCGGCATCCCCGGCGCCGTCTTTCGTCGTGCGCGTCGCCGAGCTGGCGCGGAACATGCTGGTGGCCTCGGCAGGCTTCGTCGCGGATGGCGGCCCCGCAGGTCTGCGCCATTCAACGAATTTCAATCCTATTGAAATTCCCGCCGGCCGCATTTATCGTCATTCACGACGACCACGGCGGGGGCCTTCGGCGACCCGCCCGGCGTCGGACCGGAACGACAAGTCCACGACGACAGCGACTCCCGCTGCCGCCGAAGCGCGCTTCGGCCGCATCGGTGGTGACGGCGAAGCATTGCGCGGACGGCCGAGGCTCGGGAGGGGCGCCGGCCATCCATTCACCCCGCGAGGCATGAGCAAGAAGGCGCCAGGCGAACGACGCGAGACTGAGCAAGCCGACCCGGGCTCCGCCCGTCGAATTCGACATTCTGAATTAAAAGTTGGGGAACAGAAATGATCGGACGTTCGAGAATTGCCAAGGCGGTGGCCTTGAGCGTGATGCTGGCGGGCATGGCCGCGCCGGCGGCGGCAGACGACGTGAAGCTCGGCCTCCTCGTCGGCTTCACCGGCGACATGGGGCCGTGGGCCTCGGCGCTCAACAACGCGGCGATCCTCGCCGTCGAGGAGATCAACGCCGACGGCGGCATCCTCGGCAACAAGGTCGTGCTCATCAGCGAGGACGACCAGAGCAACGTGCAGGGCGCCATCAACGGCGCACGCAAGCTCGTCAGCGTCGACGGCGTCAGCGCCATCATCGGGCCGGAGTCGGACCCGATCGTCTCGCTGAAGGACTTCGCCAAGGACAGCAAGGTGCCGGTGATCTCGACCTCGGCCGGCACCGACGCGCTCGACAAGATGGGCGGCACGGGCCGCTTCATCTATCGCACCAACGCCTCCGACACCTTCCTCGGCATCGCCCAGGCGAAGGTGTTCCTCGACGAGCTCGGCGTGAAGGAGCTCGCCGTGATGGTCGAGAACTCCGAGAACACGATGAGCGCCGCGAACAGCTTCATCGCGAGCTATGAGCGCTTCGGCGGCAAGGTGCTCACCAAGGTCGTCATCGCCGCCGGCCAGACGACCTACCTCAACGAGCTGCGCGAGATCTCCAAGACGAGCCCGAAGTTCGTGTTCCTGGCCGCCGGCCAGACCACCGGCGTGTCGCTCGTCAAGCAGGCGTACCAGCGCGGCTACGACTGGGACTGGTGGGTGACGACCGACCTGCAGAACCCCGACTTCGTCGCCGCCGCCGGCATCGACGCGGCGAAGGGCATCACCAGCATGGTCGCCGGCCAGCTCGACTCCGACAAGAGCTGGCAGCGCTTCTCCGACCTCTACGAGAAGAAGTTCGGCGAGAAGCCGGAGCCCGGCTTCTATCAGGCCGAGACCTACGACGCCTTCATCGCCACGGCGCTCGCCATCGAGGCCGGCAAGAGCACCTCGGGCGCCTCGATCGACGCCCACCTGGCCGACGTCGCGACGCCGGACGGCGAGAAGGTCTACTCCTTCGCCGAGGGCAAGAAGCTCCTCGCCGAGGGCAAGACGATCGACTACGAGGGCGCCTCGGGCTCGATCAACTTCAACGAGTTCGGCAATGTGGCGGTGCCGGCCGCGCGCCTGCTGCAGGTCGACGAGGCCGGCGCCTGGGTGCCGGTGAAGGTGATCGACGCCAGCGCCTTCCCGCCAAGCTGATCCCCGGCGGCCGGCGGCCCACGCTGGGTCGCCGGCCGCGAATTCTCCCGGCCGTCCGCCCGCGGCGATTGCGCGGGCGGCCGCCCGGCGCGACGATCACCGACAGCCCCCGCGACGCCGCCTTCCGCGGCGCCCCGCGAACACCGGATCGGATCCCTTGAAGCCGGCGCCCTTCTCCTATTTCCAGCCGACCTCCGTCGCCGAGATGCTGGCCCTCCTCGGCGAGCACGGCGACGACGGCAAGATCCTCGCCGGCGGCCAGAGCCTCGTGGCGGCGATGAACTTCCGCCTCGCCCGGCCGTCGGTGCTGCTCGACCTCAACAGGATCGCCGAGCTCGACTTCCTGCGGCCCGAGGCCGGCGTGCTGCGGATCGGCGCGCTCACCCGCCACGCGGCGTTCCACAAGCCGGTGGTCGACGCGCCGCTCGGGCGGCTGCTCGCCGCCGTCGTGCGCCACATCGCCCACTACCCGATCCGCCAGCGCGGCACCTTCACCGGCAGCCTGGCGCACGCCGACCCGGCCTCGGAGTGGTGCCTCGTCACGACGACGCTCGGCGCCGAGATGGTGATCCGCGGCCGGACCGGCGAGCGCGTCGTGCCGGCGGCGGCGTTCTTCAAGGGCACCTTCCGCACCGACCTCGCCGACGACGAGCTTCTGGTCGAGGCGCGGCTGCCGCTGCTCGGCGCCGGCTGGACGGGCGGCTTCTACGAGTTCGCCCGCCGCGCCGGCGACTTCGCGCTCGCGATGTCGCTCGCCGCGCTCCGCATCGAGGGCGGCGGCGCGATCGCCGAGGCCCGCCTCGGCATCGGCGGGGTGTCCGACCGGGCGATCCGGCTCACCGCGCTCGAGCAGGCGCTCGTCGGCCGCCGGCCGGACTCGGCGCTGTTCGCCGAGATAGGCGCGGCGGCGAGCAAGGCCGTCGAGCCGAGCGCCGACATCCACGCCACCGCGGACTTCCGCCGCGACCTCATCCGCACCGCGGTGAAGCGGGCGCTCGAGCGGGCGGTCGCATGACGAAGGGCGACCTGAACGCGGGCGGCGAGATCTCGAGTGGCAAGATCTCGAGTGGCACGGGCTGGATCGGCCGCTCGATCCCGCGCCTCGAGGACCCCTCGCTCGTCACCGGGCGGGGCCACTACGTCGCCGACGCGGCGCGCGGGGCGGCGGCGGTGCGCTTCGTGCGCAGCCCGGTGGCGCGCGGCACGATCCTCGGCATCGAGGTGCCGGAGGGCGCGACGGTGTTCACCGCCGCTGACCTTCAGGGCGTGAAGCCGATCCGGCCGGTGCTGAACCGGCCCGACTACAAGGCGGCGGGGCAGCCGGTGCTGCCGGCCGACCGGGTGTCGTTCTCCGGCCAGGCGGTGGCGGTCGTCGTCGCAGACGACGCGGCGGCGGCGGAGGATGCGGCCGAGGCGGTGTTCGTCGACATCGAGCCGGAGGACCCAGTGATCGACGTCGACCTGGCGCTCGCCGAGGGCGCCTCGCAAGTGCATCCGGAGGCGCCCGGCAACGTCTTCGTCGAGGGGCGGATGGCGACGCCGGGGCTCGCGGCGGCCTTCGACACGGCGGCCGAGATCGTGTCGCTGGAACTCCGCTCGCGCCGCCAGAGCGCCATGCCGATGGAGCCGCGCGGCGGCGTCGCGACCTTCGACCCGGCGACCGGGCGGGTGACGCTGACCGCCTCGGTGCAGATGCCGCACATGCTGCGGACCGGCATCGCCGACACCCTCGGCATCCCGGAAGCCGACCTCCGGGTGATCGCGCCCGACGTCGGCGGCGGCTTCGGCCAGAAGATGTCGCTGTTCCCGGAATACGTGGTGCTCGTCTGGCTCGCCCGGCGGCTCCGCCGCGCCGTCGCCTGGATCGAGGACCGGCGCGAGAACTTCCTCGCCTCGGCGCACGGCCGCGACCAGGCCTACACGGTGCGCGCTGCCTTCACCGCCGCGGGCCGGCTCACCGCCGTCGAGGCCGACATGCGCTGCAACGTCGGCGCGTTCTCCTGCTATCCGGTGACCTGCGGTGTCGAGCCGCTGATGGCCTTCGCCGAGCTGCCTGGCCCCTACGACTTCGCCGAGTACGGCGCCCGCTCGCGCGGCGTCACCACCAACACCTGCACCATGGCGCCCTATCGCGGCGTCTCCCGCCCCATGCTGACCTTCACCATGGAGCGGATCATGGACGTGGCGGCGAAGCGGCTCGGGCTCGACCCGGTGGAGATCCGCCGCCGCAACTTGATCGGCACCTTCCCGCACCGCTCGCCGACCGGGCTCGTCTACGACGAGGGCTCCTACCGCGAGGCGCTGGAGGTCGCCGCCGAGGTGATCGACGTGCCGGCGTTCCGGGCGCGGCAGCGGGCGGCGCTGGCCGAAGGGCGCCACATCGGGCTCGGCTTCTCGGTGTTCAGTGAGCGCACCGGCTACGGCACGCCGGCCTTCGCGGCGCGGGCGATGGAGATCGTGCCGGGCTACGAGACCGTCGAGATGGCGATGGACCCGTCCGGCTTCCTGGAGGTCCGGATCGGCGCCTCGCCGCACGGCCAGGGCCTCAAGACGAGCCTCGCGCAGATCATCTCCGACGAGGTCGGGCTGTCGCCGGACCGCATCCGGGTGATCTCCGGAGACACCGACGCGACGCCGTACGGCTGGGGCACCTTCGCCAGCCGCTCGCTCGTCATCTCCGGCGGCGCCTGCAAGCTCGCGGCGGCCAAGATCGCCGACCGGCTGAAGGCGATCGCCGGCGAGATGCTGGAGGCGGCCGCCGCCGACATCGTGCTCGGCGCCGGCGAGGCCCGCGTCGAGGGCACCGACCGGCGCATCGCGCTCGCGAGCGTCGCCCGCGCCGCCTACCACCAGAGCCACCGCCACGGCGGCCAGGCCGGATTGCGCGAGACCGCGACCTACGATCCCGCCGGCACCTTCTCCAACGCCTGCCACGCGGCGATCGTCGAGGTCGACGTCGAGACCGGCGGGGTGCGCATCGAGCGCTTCGTCGTCGCCGAGGACGCCGGCATCCTGATCAACCCGATGATCGTCGACGGCCAGATCCACGGCGGCGTCGCCCAGGGCATCGCCAATGCGCTCTACGAGGAGCTGATCTACGACGAAGACGGCAATCTCGTCACCGCCTCGCTCGCCGACTACCTGCCGCCGACCTCGGCGGAGATCCCCAACATCGAGATTCGCCACCTGGTGACGCTCTCCGACGCCACGATCACCCGAGCGAAGGGCGTCGGCGAGGGCGGCTCGATCGGCGCCCCGGCGGCGGTGATCAACGCGGTGGTCGACGCGCTCGCGCCGTTCGGGGTCGAGCTCTTCGAGATGCCGGCGAGCCCGCAGCGCATCCGCGACGCCATCCGCAAGGCCGGGTCCCAGGGCCACGTTCCGAGGCAAGCCCATGACTGACAAGGTTTCGATCACCCTCACCGTCAACGGTCGCGACCACGCCGTCGCGGTCGAGCCGCGGCGCACGCTGGCCGACGCGCTGCGCGACGACTGCGGCCTGACCGGCACGCACCTCGGCTGCGAGCACGGCGTCTGCGGCGCCTGCACGGTGCTCGTCGACGGCAAGCCGGTACGCGCCTGCCTGATGTTCGCGGTGCAGGCGGCCGGGCGGCCGGTCCGCACCGTCGAGGGGCTCGCCGACGGCGAGACGCTGCACCCGCTGCAGCGCGCCTTCTGGGAGAACCACGGGCTGCAGTGCGGCTTCTGCACGCCGGGCTTCCTGATGCTCGCCGCCGGCGCGCTCGAGGCCGACCCCGACATCGCCGACGAGGACCTCGTCGACATCCTGTCGTCGAACCTCTGTCGCTGCACCGGCTACCAGAACATCCTCAAATCGGTCCGCCAGGCGGCCGCGGAGATGCGCGCATGCGGGTCGTCGGCCGCTCGCTGAAGCGGCTGGAGGACCGCCCGCTCCTCACCGGAACGGGCCGCTTCGCCGCCGATTTCAACCGCCCTGGCCAGCTCCACATGCGGGTCGTGCGCTCGCCGGTGGCGCATGGGCGACTCGTCGGAATCGAGACCGAGGACGCGCTCGCCCTCGACGGCGTCGTGGCGGTGTGGACCGCCGCCGACATCGCCGACCTGCCGCCGATCGACTTTCGGATGACCCGCATCGCCGGCCTCGAGCCCTACCGCCAGCCGGTGCTCGCCACCGGCCTCGTGCGCTATGTCGGCGAGCCGGTGGCGGTGGTCTTCGCGGAGAACCCCTACCTCGCCGAGGACGCCGCCGACCTCGTCTTCTGCGACATCGACGAGCACGACCCGATCCTCGACGCGACGGCGCCGCCGGGCGTCTTCGAGACGCCGGCCGGCGACAGGCTGGCGACCGAGCCGGCGGTGATCGAGAAGGGCTACGGCGACCTCGACGCCGCCTTCGCCGCGGCCGACCTCACGATCGCGCTCGAGGCGGCGGTCGGCCGGCACAGCGGCGTGCCGATGGAGACGCGCGGCGCCCTCGGCGTCTTCGACGCGGCGACCGGCGTCCTCACCATGTACGGCGCCGCCAAGGTGCCGCACTACAATCGCGACTCGATCGCCCGCATGCTCGGCCTCGAGAAGGACCGGGTGCAGCTCAGCGAGGGGCACGTCGGCGGCGGCTTCGGCATCCGCGGCGAGCTCTATCCGGAGGACGTGCTGGTCTGCGCCGCTGCGCACCGGCTCGGCCGGCCGGTGAAGTGGATCGAGGACCGCAAGGAGCACCTGCTCGCCGCCAACCACTCGCGCGACCAGGTGCACAGGATGCGCGCCGCGGTGCGGAAGGACGGCTTCATCCTCGGCCTCGAGGACGAGTTCTTCACCGACCAGGGCGCCTATGTGCGCACGCACGGCGGCACCGTCTCCGACCTCGCGGCGGCGCTGCTGCCGGGGCCCTACGTGGTGCCGGCCTACCGCGTGCGCGGCCATATCCGCCTCACCAACAAGACACCCGCCGGCACCTACCGGGCGCCCGGCCGCTACGAGACGACGTTCGCGCGCGAGCGGCTGGTCGACGCCATCGCCCACCGCCTCGGGCTCGACCCGGTGGCGGTGCGGCGCGTCAACCTGATCGCCGAGGCGGCGATGCCGTTCGACCGCGGCCTCGACGCGCTCGGCACCCACGTCGTCTACGATTCGGGCAAGTACCACGACCTGCTCGACCGCACGCTCGCCCACCTCGGCCACGCGGCGCTCAAGGATCGCCTCGCGGCGCGGCGCGCGGCGGGCGAGATGGTCGGGCTCGGGCTCGCCTTCTTCGTCGAGAAGAGCGGGCTCGGCCCGCACGACCTCGTGCGCATCACCGTCGCCCCCGACGGCGGCGTCGAGATCGTCACCGGCGTCGCCTCGATCGGCCAGGGCGTCGAGACGGCGATGGCGCAGATCTTCGCCGAGACCGTCGACGTACCGCTGGAGCGGATCACCGTGGTGCACGGCCAGACCGAGCGCATCGAGATCGGCATGGGGGCGTTCGCCTCGCGCGTCACGGTGATGACCGGCTCGGCGGTCAAGGCGGCCGCCGAGGCGCTGCGCGACAAGGCGCTCGCCGCCGCGGCGGTGCTCTTGCAGACGGCGGCGGAGGGGCTCGCGATCGAGGGCGGCGCGGTGGTGACGCCGGCCGGCGCCTCGGTGGCCCTCGGGGCGATCGCGGCGCAGGGCGACCTTTCGGCCGAGGGCTGGTTCCGCGCCGACCACATGAACTACCCCTACGGCATCCACGTCGCGCAGGTCGCCGTCGACCGCGAGACCTGCGGCGTCACCGTCGAGCGCTACCTCGTCGCCTACGACGTCGGACGCGCGATCAACCCGATGCTGGTCGAGGGGCAGATCGTCGGCGCCGCGGCGCAGGGCATCGGCGGCGCGCTCTACGAGGAGTTCGTCTACGACGACGCCGGCCAGCCGCTCGCGGCGAGCTTCGCCGACTACCTGATGCCGACGGCGGCCGAGGTGCCGGCGGTCGAGGCGTTCGTGCGCGAGGACGCGCCGAGCCCGCAGAACCCGCTCGGCGTCAAGGGCGCGGGCGAGGGCGGCATCACCGCGGTCGGGGCGGCGATCGCGGCGGCCATCGACGAGGCGATCGGCCGCCCGGGCGCCGTCACCCGCCTGCCGGTCTCGCCGGCGCGGCTGCACCGGCTGCTGGCGGGCGGCTGACGGATGGGCTCACTCGCGGTCGAGGTTGAACCACAGGGTGCGCACGGTGCGCTCGCTGTGGTTCCAGATCTTGTGCGGCCGGCGCGACGAGTAGGAGATGAGGTCGCCGCTGTGCATCTGGTGGGTGTTGCCCTCCACCTCGACGGTGAGCTCGCCCTCCAGCACGAAGCCGTACTCGTAGCCCTCGTGGGTGATCGGCACCTCGGCGTTGCCGGTGTGCGGCGCGTATTCGTTGACGGCGACCGAGATGCCGCGGGCGCGGTCCTGCCGGATCAACCGGCGCACCACGTGCTGGGTGGTCTCGATGACCTGCTGCTCGGCCTCGCGCACCACGAGCTTCTCGTCCGCCGGGGCCTCGACGGCGAGAAGGTCGGACATCGTCGAGCCGAGCGCGCTCGAGATCACGATCAGCGAACCGATCGACGGCGAGGCGCGGCCACGCTCGACGAGGCTGAGCATCGACGGGCTGAGGCCGGAGACGTCGGCGAGGGCCTGTAGCGTGAGGCCGCGCGCAAGCCGGGACTCGCGGATGCGGACGCCGATCGCGGCGAGGGTGGAGGCGGTCGTCTCGGCGATGTCGTCGAGGAAGCCCGCTGATGTTTCGTCGTTCACGCGATGCCTGTCCTCTCTTGCCGCCGGGCGGCCGGGACGTCCCGGCCGATCCTGCGTTCACCGCACGTGCCGCCCGATTTTCCGGCCGGGCGGGATTGCCTATAGCATCGATTTTGATACAGTTAAATTGCTGTTGAATTCAGACAAATAAGGGCAGGCGCAATGGGTGGGCCGTCGACTGAGACCGTGCGCGTGATCGACAGCGCCGACGCCTGTCCCGAGATACCGATCGTCGACGGCACGGGCAATGCCAAGGTGGTTCTGTGGCCCGGCAACGGTGCGCAGTTTCGCACCATGCAGGTCATTCGTCTGGAGAACGGTGCCGCGACGATTGCGCTCACCCATACGGCCGACTGCGTCTACTACGTCGCCGCGGGCGCCGGCCAGGTCGTCGACCTCGCGACCGGCGAGGCGGCCGACCTCGCCGAAGGCGCGATGGTCCATATCGACGCGGGCGACGCCTACAAGCTTCGCGCCGCGGACGACGGCGACCTCACCGTGCTCGGGGGGCCGTGTCCGGCCGACCCCGATCTCTATTCCCAGATCGAGAGCGCCTGAGACCTCGCCATGGCCATCCGCATCTTCCATCGCGACCATCCGACCCTCAGGCTGCCGCTGATCTCCAAGGACGCGCGGTTCATCGTGTGGCCCGGCACCAATGCCTGGCGCGCCAACATGAACTATGTCCGGCTGGAGCCGGGCGAGGCCAACGTACCGCACATCCACACGAAGTCCGAGGATACGATCTTCATCCTCGAAGGCGAAGGCACCGCCGTCGATCACACCCACGGTCTGTCGCTCCCGTTCCACGCCGGCTGCATCGTGCACGTGCCAGCTGGTGTGAAGCATGCGATCGCCGCCGACCGCGGCGTGACCGTCGTCAGTGTCGGCGGGCCGAGCCCGGCCGACCTGCCGCTGCTCAAGGCGGTGGGCGCGCTGCCGGCGGACGCGGACTTTCCGGCGTGACGATCCGCGCCGCCATCGTGCAGATGCGCGGCGTGCCTTTCGCCGCGGCGGAGAACCGCGCGCGGGGTCTCGCGCTCGCCGAGGAGGCGGTGGCGGCCGGCGCGCGGCTCGTGGTGCTGCCCGAGCTCGTCGTTCCCGGCTACGACCTCGATCCGGCCGGGCTCGCGCGCGCCGCGGAGCCGCTCGACGGGCCGACGCTCGCCGCCTGGCACGCCTTCGCGCGCAAGACCGGGGCGTGCATCGCCGGCGGCTTCTGCGAGCGCGACGGCGCGGCGCTCTACAACACTGCGGTGCTGGTCGGCCCGGACGGGTTGCTGCTGCACTACCGCAAGCTCCATCTGTTCGACGCCGAGAAGCTGATCTTCACGCCCGGCGACCGCGGGCTCGGCGTCGTCGACACGCCGGTCGGCCGCGTCGGGCTCTGCGTCTGCTACGACCTGCGCTTCGTCGAGGTGGTGCGTGCGCTCGCGCTGCAGGGCGCGGAGATCGTCGCGGTGCCGACGGCGTGGGTCGGCGGCTTCGACCGCAACCCGCGCGACGCCATGGGCTTCATCGGCCAGGCGCGCGGGGCGGTGCTGCAGGCGAACCTCAGCCAGGTGTTCATCGCCTGCGCGTCGCAGTCGGGCCGCAGCGAGGCGTTCCGCTTCCTCGGCTCCTCGCTCGTCGTCGATCCCTACGGCGAGCTCTTGGTCGGGCCGCTCGACGAGGACGAGGAGGGCATCGCGCTCGCCGACATCGACCCGGCGAAGGTCGCCGCCGCGCAGGTGCGCTCGGAGCGCGTCCGCCCGCGCGAGGACCGCCGCACCGACGTCTACGGGCTGACGATCGGCGGACGGACGCTCTGATCCGCCGGCGCCGATCCGGCCGCGCCGCGGCCGCCATCGCCGCCGACACGAGGACGACGAGATGAAGATCACCCAGGAATTCACCGTGGCGCGGCCGCTGCCGGTCGTGTGGGACTTCTTCCACGACGTCGGCCGGGTGGCCGCGTGCCTGCCCGGCGCCGAATATCTCGGGCTGCGCGACGACGGCCAGCACGCCGGCCGCGTGTCGGCCAAGGTCGGGCCGTTCCAGGCGAGCTTCGAGGGCGACGCCGAGATCGCCTACGACGAGGCGGAGAAGATCGTCCGCGCCCAGGGCAAGGGTGTCGACAAGAAGGGCGCGAGCCGCAGCCGGATGACGATGGTCTGCGCGGTGACGCCCGCCGACGGCGGCACCCGCGTCGCCGTCGACGCCGACGTGCAGCTCTCCGGTGCCATCGCGCAGTTCGGCCGCACCGGCATCATCACCGAGATTGCGAACGTGCTGATCGCCGACTTCGTGCGCAACGCCGAGGCCGAGCTCGCGGCGCCCGCCGAGGAGGTCGCCCCGGGCGCGCCGGCCGAGGCGCCGCGGCGGCCGGCGGCGGTGCGGCCTATCAGCGGCTTCGCGCTCCTCGTCGCCTCGCTCAAGGCGTGGCTCCGCTCGCTGCTGTCGCCATCGAAGGCCTGACCGACCACCACCAGACTTAGGCTCACCGCGACGGGCGAACGCCCCGCCGCCCGAAGACGAGGAGTTCTCCCGTGAAGATCGTCGATCTCTCCCACCTGATGAACGTGCACACCCCGGGCTGGGTCGGCTACGCCGGCAACAAGATGTACTACGCCCAGAACCTGCAGACGAAGATGATCGTGGCGCAGCGCATCGACACCGCGCTGCACGTCGGCACGCACATCGACGGGGCGATGCACGGCACCGACGGGATGGGCGACATGGCGTCCTACTCGCTCGACTTCCTGGTCGGGCCGGGCGCCGTCGTCGACGTCTCGCCGCACATGGACGACTGGGCGGTGATCACGCCCGAGATGATCGAGAAGGCGCCGGTCGAGGTGAAGGAAGGCGACATCCTGATCCTCCACACCGGCTGGCACCGCTTCTGGGAAGGCCAACCGCAGCAGGACCTGGTGCGCTACTTCTGCATGCATCCGGGCGGCGGCATCGAGCTGCTGCACTGGATGCTCGAGAAGAAGATCAAGTGGTTCGGCGTCGACTGCGGCTCCGGCGACCACTCGATGAACACCTCGATCCGCCTGATGCGCCCGGACCTCGCCGCCCGCTTCGAGAAGAAGGTGGGCAAGTCGTGCGCCGAGTTCTTCGGCGAGTACGACTACGTGCACAAGAAGTCGGGCCGCCTCGTCACCGAGGACATGTTCCCGTTCCACTCCTACGCCTTCCAGGAGGGGCTGATCCACGCCGAGAACGTCGGCGGCGACATCGAGAAGATGCTGAACCAGCGCGCGGTCATCGGCGCCTTCCCGTGGCGCTACGAGGGCCTCGAGGCCTGCCCGTGCCGCATCGTCTGCTTCCAGGGCATGGACGAGGACGTGGAAGCGGTCGGCGACGTCGCCAAGGCGATCTTCTCCCGCCGCTGACGGCCGGACGGACGCGACCGCCCACCGGCCGGCCCCTGCGCCGGCCGGTGGGCGCCGTCGCTTCAGTGCTTCCAGAGCGCCTTCATGTGACCAATGCCGTGGGCGAGGAGGTCGCGCGGGTCGAGGCGCCAGCACTTCAGGCCGTCGTGGCCGTCGTGCGCGAGGCAGATGTTGCACGACACGCAGTCGACGCGGCCGCGCCGGCCGGCGGCGAGCCTATTCGGGAAGTCCGGCTCGCGGACGAACGGCCGCGCGAAGGCGAGGAGGTCGGCGTCGCCCGAAGCGAGCACGTCCTCCATCGTCGCCGTCGAGCGGAGGCCGCCGACGAGGATCACCGGCACCGCGACGCGCGCCTTGAGCGCGCGGGCGAATGGCCGGTAGTAGGCCTCCGGCGCCGCCGGCCGCCACAGCCGCTCGACCGCCCAGTCGCGGAGCGCCCGGCCGAGGCAGACGCCGACATAGGGGCGGATGTTGTCGCGGTAGCCCGCCATCACGCCGTAGGTGGTCTCGACGGCGTCGAGGCCGGCCGCGACGAGCGAGACCGCGCGCCCGAGCCCCTCCGCGAGGGCGAGGCCGCCGGCGACGGAATCGGCGAGGCCGACGCGCATCGAGACCGGGAAGTCCGGCCCGACCGCCGCCCGCACGGCGGTGACGACGGCGTGGGCGAAGCGGCCGCGGCGGAGCGCGTCGCCGCCCCAGGCGTCGTCGCGCCGGTTGGCGTGCGGCGAGCCGAACTCGGAGATCAGGTAGCCGTTGCCGCCGTGGATGTGGACGCCGTCGAAGCCGGCCTCGCGGGCCCGCCGCGCCGCCTGCCCGAAGGCCTCGATCGCGGCGACGATGTCGGCCTCCGTCGCGGCCTTCGGGTGGCGCTTGTAGATCGGGTTGACGATCGCCGACGGCGCCAGCGGCGCGCCGGCGTCGACCATCGACTGGCTGCCGGCATGCGACAGCTCGGCGAAGATCGCCGCGCCGTGGCGGTGGACGGCGGTCGTCAGCGTTCGGAAGCCCGGCACGAGGCGGTCGTCGTAGAGGCCCATCTGGCGCGGCGAGCACTGGCCGCGCCGCTCGACGTAGACGTGGCCGGTGACGAGGAGGCCGGCGCCGCCCTCGGCGAGGCGCCGGTATAAGGCGACGAGCTCGGCGGTGACGGCGCCGCCGTCGGTCGCCAGCGTCTCGGAGGTGGCGGCGCGCACCAGCCGGTTGCGCAGCGCCAGGCCGCCGATGCGGCCGGGCGAGAGGAAGGCGGGGCGGGACGGGGCCTCGGTCATGCGATGCTCCGGCCCGTCCGCCGTCAGATCCCGAGGAACAGCTCGCGCAGGTTCTCGGTCGCCAGGATCTCGGCGGCGGGCTTGCTGATGCGGATCGCCCCGCCGTCCATCACGCACACCCAGTCGGCGTGCTCGATGACCTGCTGCGGGTTCTCCTCGACCACCCACAGGACGGTGGTGCCGGCGCGGTTGATCGCGACGATGCTCTCCGTCACCTCGTCGGTGAGTTGCGGCGAGAGGCCGGTGACCGGCTCGTCGAGGATGAGGAGCTTCGGCGCGGCGAGGAGCGCCGAGCCGATCGCCAGCATCTGCCGCTCGCCGCCGGAGAGCGACTGGCCGCGCTGACGGCGGCGCTCGCGCAGGCGCGGGAAGCGCTCGTAGACCTTCTCGATCTCCTCGGCGCGGCGGGCCCGCGGCACGAGGTTCGACGAGATCTCGAGGTTCTCGTCGACGGTCAGCGTCGGGAAGACGTTGCCGGACTGCGGCACGTAGCCGATGCCGAGCGGGATGATCTGGTGCGCCGGCATCGCGCTGATCGTCCGACCCTCGAACACGATCGCACCGCCCATGATGTCGACGATGTGGACGATCGCCTTGGTGAGCGTGGTCTTGCCGGCGCCGTTCGGTCCGATGATCGTGGTGAGCGAGCCGGGTGCGATGGAGAACGAGATGTCGTGCAGCACCGGCAGCCGGCCGTAGCCGGCGACGAGGCCGCTGACCGAGAGCATCGCGTCGGCCAACTCGGGACCTCCCTCGGAGCGGGGCGCGCGCGCCGGCGCGGTGGCCGCGGCCGCCATCAGTGCTGCGCCTTCGGCCGGCGGCCGATGTAGCAGTCGAGCACCGCCTGGTTGGCGACCACCTCGCCCGGCGTTCCCTGCGCGATCAGCTCGCCGTCCGCCATCGCATAGATGTAGTCGCAGATGCCGCACATGAATTTCAGGTTGTGGTCGACGATGAGGAAGGTCATGCCCTGCCGCCGGAGGTCCTCGATGGTTTCGATCAACTGGTCGAGCACAGCGGGGTTGACGCCGGCGGCCGGCTCGTCGAGCAGCATGATCTTCGGATCGGCCATCACCGCGCGGGCGAACTCGAGCATCTTGAGCTCGGGGGCGCTGAGATCCTGCACCCAGAGGTCGCGCTTCGCCGCGAGGCCGAAGCGCTCGAGCACCGTGACGGCGCGCGCGACGGTCGCCGGCTTCGGCCGCGGCGGCGCGAGCGCGAGGAGCGGTGCCAGCAGGCCGGCGCTGTCGTGGCGGTCGAACACCAGCATGTTCTCCATCACCGTCATCTGCGGGAAGCCGACCGGCGTCTGGAAGGTGCGGACCATGCCGAGCGCCGACGAGCGGTCGGCGCGGCTGCGGGTGATGTCCCGGCCGAGGAAGCTGATCGTGCCGGAATCGGCCGGCAGCAGCCCGCTCACCACGTTGAACAACGTCGTCTTGCCAGCGCCGTTGGTGCCGATGAGGCCGATGATCCGGCCGGCCTCGACCTCGATCGAGACATTGCGGACGGCGCGGACGCCGCCGAAGGACTTGAGGACGGACCGGACGGTGAGCATGGCGCCGCTTCTCCCGCTCATCGGCCGCCGACCGCGATGCGGGCCGGCCGCTCGGGCAGGAGGCCGCTCGGCCGGAAGCGCAGAATCAGGATCAGCGCTGCGCCGATCATCACCGTGCGCAGCGACGAGAGGAAGAGCGCCATGTCGCTCGACGCCTGGATGAAGCGCAGCGCATCGTGCATGACGACGAACAGGAAACCGCCGACGAGCGCGCCGCGGTTGTTGCCGAGGCCGCCGATGATCAGCGCCGTCCAGACGAAGAAGGTGACGTTCGAGCTGAACTGGCCCGGCACGACGAGGGTGTTGTACCAGACGTAGTAGGCGCCGGCGACGCCGGAGAGGGCGCCGGCGAGCATGAACACCCGGAGATAGTGCGAGAACGGGTAGATGCCGGCGGTCATCGCCAGCGGCTCGTTCTCGCGCAGCGCCTTGAGGGCGCGGCCGAAGCCGTCGCCGGAGACCTTCGCCACCAGCCAGTAGACGATCGCGAGGCTCGCGAGGATGATCACCAGGAAGGCGTAGGGCAGGGTCGACGGCGTCAGCACGTCGCGGAACGGCTGCTCGAGCCCGTAGATGCCGGCGACGCCGTTGGTGAGCCAGTCCTCGTTGGCGAACACCTGGCGCAGCACCTCGGCGAAGGCGAGGGTGGTGATGAGGAAGTACTCGCGCTTCAGGCGCAGCGTCGGCAGGCCGATGAGGAGGGCGGTGATCGCCCCGGTGACGGCCGCGCCGGCGAGCCCGACGACCGGTGAGAGGCCGAGGCCGAGCAGGTAGTTCTGGTGCGGCTCGGCCGCCGGGGCGGTCAGCAGGGCGTAGGTGTAGGCGCCGATGCCGAAGAACGAGACGATGCCGAGGTCCCACAGCCCGGCGCCGCCGGCCTCGAGGTTGAGCGCGAGGCAGAGGATGGCGTAGATCGCCCCGAGGCTCAGCAGGCTGACGGCGAAGAGAAGCAACCCTTCCACTGGCGTGGGCTCCCGGCAAGGTGTCGGTCGATGGTCCGGCGTGGACGGCCCGACGGCCGGCCACGCCGGGCTCTCAGAAGCGGCGGGCCTTGGCGCCGCCCCACAACGATTGCAGTCCGTCGGGCTTCAGGCAGAGGACGACGATGATGATCGCGAAGGCGATGGCGGTGCGGTAGCTCGTCGGCAGGAACAGGATGCCGATCTCCATGCCGAAGCCGAGCACCACCGCCGCCAGCATGACGCCGTAGATCGAGCCGAGGCCGCCGAGCACGGTGGCCGCCAGGATGATGACGCTCTGCTGCCAGCCCATCTGCAGATGCAGCGAGCCGAGGACGCCGAGGAACACGCCGGCCAGCGCCGCGAGGCCGGAGGCGACGAACCACACGACGTTGGAGCTGTGGCGCGGGTCGAAGCCGCGGATGCGGGCGAGGTCGATGTTGTCGGCGACGGCGCGGATGCTCTTGCCGAGCCAGGTGCGCGACAGGAACAGGTGGATGCCGAGGGCGGAGAGGATCGCCGCGGCGACGATCGCGATCTCGTAGATCGTCATGATCGGCGTGTCGTCGATGACGTAGGCGCGGACCGGCGGCAGGTCGTAGGCGAGCATGCGCTTGCCGGCGAACATGCCGACGAGGCCGTACATCACGTAGGCGAGGCCGACGGAGGTGAACAGGAGCGCCAGCGTGCCGCGCGCCTTGATCGGCGCGAAGAATGCCTGGAAAATGAACACGCCTAGAACGCCGCCACAGATGACGACCAGCACCAGGGCGAGAAGGAATGGAATTCCGAGCGAGGTGAACAGCAGTCCAAGGTAGGCGCCGACTAGCAGCATCTGCCCGTGCGCGATGTTGATGAAGCCCTCGGCCTTTAATGTCATTGAAAAGCCGATCGAGGCCATCAGAATGACGCTGCCGGAGATCAGGCCATAGATGACGATGTCCATCGTTCTGATCTAACTCGCAGATTCGTGATCGATGAAAGTCTTTCAGGCCCCGCGCACGCTCGGCTTGACAACGAGGCTAGGCGGGATTTTTAATACTGTCAAATGTATTTGAATGAAACGACGGTCCCCCGGGCCGTCGCCCCGGAAGGGTGAGGAGGCCGCCATGGTCGCGACGTCGCTGCGAAATTTCTGGCACCCGATCGGCACCGCCGCGGAGATCACCGAGCAGCCGAAGCCGTTCACCCTGCTCGGCGAGCGGATCGTCGCCTTCCGCGACGCCGGCGGGCCGGCGGCGTTCAAGGATCTCTGCATCCACCGCGGCGCGGCGCTCTCCGGCGGCTCGATCAAGGACGGCCGGCTGACCTGCCCCTATCACGGCTGGGCCTACGATCGCTCCGGCGCCTGCGTGCACATCCCGTCTCTGCCGCCCGGCGCGCCGATTCCGGCCAAGGCGCGCGCGATCGCCTATGCCGTGCGCGAGGCCTACGACCTCGTCTGGGTGGCGCTCGACGAGCCGGCGCAGCCGTTCCCGGCCTGGCCGGAGGACGCTTGGAACCGCGCTGACCGCCGGGTCTTCATGGTCAACCAGTACCTGTGGAAGACCTCGGCCGGCCGCGTGGTCGAGAACGCCATGGACTTCTCGCACTTCAACTTCGTCCACATCGGCTACACCGAGCTCGCCGACGGGCCGGTGGTGAAGCCATACGAGGTCGCCCGGACCGAGGGGGGCCTGCAGTACGCCTACGAGGACGGCCGCCTCCGCCGCGACTACACGATCGACTTCCCGTTCATCGTGCACGACCGCAAGAGCGTGGTCGTGGTCGGCAACGGCGGCACCTGGTCGGAGGGCGCCGACACCAAGGCCGGCGACGTGACGCACCTCACCTTCATCGCCTCGCCGGTCGACGCGACGACGACCAAGATCTACGTCTTCGTCGGCCGCAACCACTCGCTCGACAAGCCGGACTCCGAGTTCGCCGCGGGCTTCGACATCGTCATGGACCAGGACCGGGTGGTGGTGGAGACGCAGCGGCCGGAGCAGATTCCGATCGACATCAAGGAGGAGCTGCACCTGCGCTTCCCGGACGCGCCGGCGATCCTCTACCGCCGGATGATGCGCGAGCTCGACAGCGCCGAGGCGTTCGTTCCCTGAGCAGGAGGCCCGCCGTGGCGCCGACGATCCGTGTGCGCGTCGCCTCCACCCTGGACGCGGCGGCGCGCATCCGCCTCTACGAGCTCGTGCCTGTCGTGGGCGACCTGCCGCCGTTCACCGCCGGGGCGCACGTCACCGTGCGGCTGCCCTCGGGCACCGAGCGGCAGTACTCGCTCTGCAACGACCCGGCTGAGGCGAACCGCTACGTCATCGGCGTCTTGCGCTGCGACGACGGGCGCGGCGGCTCGCGCGAGATGCACGCGGCGGTGGCGGCGGGCGTCGAGCTCCTGATCGGGGCGCCGGCCAACAACTTCCCGCTCGCTCCCGAGGCCACCGCGAGCCTCCTCGTCGCCGGCGGCATCGGCGCGACGCCGATCCTGGCGATGGCCCGGGTGCTCGCCCGCGCCGGTCACGACTTCCGCCTCGTCTATCTGAGCCGCTCGCCGGTCGAGACGGCGTTTCTCGACGACCTCGCCGGGCCGGCGTTCGCCGGCCGCGTCACCGTCCACCACGACGAGGGGCGGGCCGACCGGCAGGCCGACCTCGCGGCGCTCCTCGGCCCCGCCGCGCCCGGCCGCCACCTCTATTGCTGCGGGCCGGCCGGGCTGATGGCGGCGGTCGCCGGCGCGGCGGCCGACTGGCCGGCCGGGCACGTCCACTTCGAGCACTTCACCAACGAGATCGCGGCCGAGCAGGCGGGCGACCGCCCGTTCACCGTCCGCCTCGCCGGCCGCGGCGGCAGCTACGTGGTGCCGCCCGGCCGGACGATCCTCGAGGTGCTGCTCGAGGCCGGCCTCGACATCGACTACAGCTGCGGCGAGGGCACCTGCGGCACCTGCATCACGCGGCTCCTCGCCGGCGTGGCCGACCACCGCGACGCGGTGCTGACCGACGCCGAGAAGGCGGCCGGCGACAGCATCACCATCTGCTGCTCGCGCGCGAAAACGCCGGAGCTGGTGCTCGACCTCTGAGGCGGTCCACCGGGGCGTCAGCGCTTGCCGGTCGTCGTGTTGAGGTAGGAGGTGACGCCGAAGCGCTTTCCGGCGAACCGGATGTTCACGAGGTCGCTCCGCCCGTCGCCGTCGAGGTCGGCCGGCAGAAGCTGGCCATGGAAGAAGTCGTCCTTCGACACGAACCGCTTCGCCGGGTAGCTGGTGAAGAAGCCCTTGCCGTCGTTGATCCACACCGCCGGCGCCTCCCCCTCGCCGATGCTGCCGTAAGCGACGAAGTCGACGACGCCGTCGCCGAAGAAGTCGGCCGGGAAGACGTACTGGACGAGCGGGCCGTTGACGTTGCTGTAGCGCTTCTTCAGCCGCTTGCGGCTCTCGTCCTTGTAGCGGCCCTTGCCCTTGTTCATCAGGAGCTGGATGCCGTAGCCGCGGAAAGAGGGCTGGTTCGAGTGCTGCGCCATCAGGAGGTCGAGCCGGCCGTCGCCGTTCACGTCGAGCGGGCGAATGTCGATGGTGTTCGTCGCCTCGCCGAACAGGCCGCGCGGCAGCCGCACGTTCGGCTTCTTGCCGGCGAAGCCGCCCTTGCCGTCGTTGAAGTAGACCACGTTGTCGCCGAAGCCGCGTTTCTCCCAGCCGGGATTGGCGCCGAGCACCAGATCGTCACGGCCGTCGCCGTCGACGTCGGTCAGCGCCGCGGACGAATATTGGTAGGTGAGGTCGAGCACCGGCTTTGGCAGCTTCCGGGAGGTCTTCCAGCGATCGCGCGCCTTGGCGATCAGCAGGTACGGGGCGGAGGTCTTGCCGTAGCCGTTGCCGACGTAGATGTCGCCGCGGCGGCCGCCGTCGACATGGCCGATGGCGGCGGCGTGGGTGAAGTCCGAGGTCTTCGGCAGCGTGTCGCCGGCGTTCCGCATCGGACGGCCGCGGCGCGACATGAGGAGGCCGTTGCGCTCGCCCGGCCAAGGCTCGCGGTCGTAGCCGTGCGCGCCGATGAAGGCGTCGTCGATGCCGTCGCCGTTGAGGTCGCCGACGGCGACGGCGCGCGGGTGGACGAAGCGCGGCGGCGTGTCGACCATCGTCTTGGTCGCGTCGTGCACCCGGCCCGTGTCGTCGGCCGAGAGGATCACGATCGGCACGCTCTTCGGCTTCTGCGGCGGGTAGTGGCCGAGCCCGACGATGACCTCCTGGCGGCGGTCGCCGTCGAAGTCGCCGATGCCGAGGGCGAGGAGGGCGGCTTCGTTCGGCCGGGGGAAGGTGCCGCCCGCGATCATCGGCCCGAAGGTCGGCGCCTCCGCGGCGACGGCGCCGGTGGCGGCAGTCACCAAGGTCGAGGCGAGCAATATCTCGGCGAACAGGCTTCCGAACGGACCGATGTTTCGCGGCACAAGAAATGCTCCTGCCAATAGTTTCGTATCTCGTCGATACGGGATGTCACCTCGGATTGCGAACGTCTGCCCGGCGAGCGGGTGCGCCCCAGGGAATTAGCCAATGCGGCGGCGCCATGCAAGGGCGGAGCGCCGATATGTCTGTCGAATTTCAGGTCGGCCCGGCGCGTGCGGTGGGGCCGCGCACGCGCCTCAGGGGGGCGTCGCGACCGTCGCGGCGGCCGTCCTGGCGACCTCGCCGAAGGCGCGGCCGAACTCGGCGGCGACGCTGTCGGCCTTCTTGCGCATCATCCCGAGGCCGAACTTGCCGAGGCGGCCGGTGACCGACACCGTCGAGGCGTAGCTGACCTCGGTGCGCTCGTCGTCGAGGGCGGCGAGGGCGAGGCGGTTTTTCGAGGAGACGAAGCTGGCGCGGCCGCCCTCCTCGCCGCTGGTGGTCGAGAGGATCGATTCCGGTTCGATCTCCTCGACGACGTCGACGACGACGTTGAACGTCATCTTCAGGGGGCCGAGGCCGATCTTCACCGCGGCGCGGTAGGACGTCGGGCCGAGCGGCTCGATGGAGCTGCATCCGGGCACGCAGCGCGCCACCACCTCGGGATCGCGGATCAGCGTCCAGACCGCCTCGCGCGGAGCCTCGACGACGAAGGAGCCTGCGACGTCCATGCGTATTCCCCAGGTCGTTTGCGTGTCGAAAGGTCGTTTGCGTGTCGAACGCAGATGTTCGTGATCGAAGGGCGGCAGCGAACGCGAGCACGGCGGACTTGTCAATACCGAGTATCGTTCGCTAAAACGCGATGAACCGAGGGGGGATCGGCGCATGACCCGTCGACGCACGGCCGAGGCAGCATGGCTCAGGTGAAGAAGGAGGCGGTCCGCACGTCGATCCTCGACGCGGCGCGGGACCTCTTCGCCGAGAAGGGCTACCACAACGCGACGCTGCCGCAGATCGCGGCGCGCGCCAGGGTGTCGCCGTCCACCGTCTACGTCTACTTCCGCTCGAAGCTCGAGATCGTGTTCACGATCTACGGGCCGTGGCTCAGGGCCCGGCTGGAGCGGCTGGAGGCCGACCTCGACGGCGTCGAGGGCGAGCGGGCGCGGCTGCGCCTCGTCGTCTCGACCGTCTGGCAGGACATTCCCAACGCCGACGGCGGCTTCGCCAACATCCTGATGCAGGCGCTGTCCTCCGCGACCCTCGACAGCGACTACGACCCGGGCCTGCTCTATTGGTCCGAGGGGGCGGTCGCCGGGATGCTGATGCGGATCTGCGGCAAGGCGATGCCGCGCGCCCGCGCGCTCGTCGTCGCCCACATGCTATTCATGTGCTTCGACGGCTTCGCCCTCAACGCCCGGATCAACCCGGCCTCGAGCTGCAGCGACGCGCTGGTCGACACCTTCGTCGACATGGTCCTGGCCGGCGCGGCCCCGGCGGCCCGAAAGGCGGGAACGGCACGCGCGCATTGATTTTGATCAATCCCGAATAAGATTCGGAGTTGACAGGCGCGGCGCAAATTTTAGAGTTGAACGAAGTCGAGGGGAAATCGACACCCTGCACTGGTGCCCGAGCGCGCCGCCGACGGCCTCTTCGCCGTCAGCGAACGGGTATTCGCGTCGATCTTCCAGCGTTGATCCAGTCGAAGGTCTCGCCGCTTGGGCTCGCAACTGCTTCACCCGCAAGATGTCGACGAGGCGATCGCCATGCTGGCGAACGTTCCCGAGGCGCGACCGATCGCCGGCGGGGCGACGCTCGTCGCGATGATCAACGCCGACCTAGTCCGTCCGGCGGCCCTCGTCTCGCTCGACGGCATCGCCGAGCTCAGCGGCATCTCAGGCACGGCGGCGGGCGGCCTGCGCATCGGCGCGATGACCCGCCACCGCGAGACGGCGTCCGATCCGCGCCTCGCCGACTCGCTCCGCCTCGTCGCCGAGGCGGCTGCGGTGATCGCCAACCCGGTGGTCCGCAACATGGGCACGATGGGCGGCTCGATCGCCTTCTCCGATCCGTGCGCCGACTATCCCTCGGCCCTCGTCGCCGCCCGCGCCGAGATCGAGGTGGCCGGCCCGACCGGCCGCCGCCGGGTGCCGGCGGCGGAGTTCTTCGTCGACTGGTACACGACGGCACTCGAGGAGGGCGAGATCGTCGTCGCGATCCACCTGCCGCCCGCCGTTGCCGGCGTCTCCACCTACCGCAAGATCGCCCGCACCGCCGGCGACTTCGCCATCGCCGCGTGCGCGGCGGTGGTCGAGGACGGCGGGGCGGTGCGCGTCGCCGTCGGCGGCTGCGGGCCGGTGCCGATCGCCGATCCGGCGGCCGAGGCCGGCCTCGCCGGCCGCCTCGCGGAGCCCGGCGTGGTGCGGGCCTTCGCCGCCGGCCTGGCGGAGATGGCCGATCCGATGAGCGACGTGCGCGGGTCCGCGGCCTACCGGCTGCGGCTCATTCCGCGCCTCGTCGAGGCGACCCTCGGCGACCTCGCCGGAATGCGGGAGCAGGCGGCGTGACCGGCGACAGCGACTTCAAGCTCGACATCAACGGTCGCACCCGCCGCTTCGACGTGCCGGCGACGACGACGCTGCTGACGCTGCTGCGCGACGAGCTCAACGTCACCAGCCCGAAGCGCGGCTGCAACCAGGGCGTCTGCGGCGCCTGCACGGTCGAGGTCGACGGCTGGCCGGTGCGCGCCTGCCTGACGCTCGCTGCGGGCTGCGCCGGCAAGCCGGTCCGCACGATCGAGGGCGCCGGCGACGCGCTCACCGGCGCTCTCCAACGCAGCTTCGTGGCGCTCGGCGCCGTGCAGTGCGGCTTCTGCACCTCCGGCATGCTGATCTCCGCCCGCGACCTGCTGCGGCGGGTGCCCCGGCCGACGATCGAGCAGGTGCAGGCGGCGCTCTCGGGCAACATCTGTCGCTGCACCGGCTATCGCAAGATCGTCGACGCGGTGCTGGCGGCCGCCGAGGAGTGCGCCCCGTGAGCCGGCCCGACGTCCTGGACTCCACCTCCGTCGGCCGCTCGGTGCCGAGGCTCGACAGCACCGAGAAGGCGCTCGGGCGGGCGCAGTACATCGCCGACCTCTACCGCCCCGGCATGCTGCACGCGGCGCTGCTCGGCAGCCCGCACCCGCACGCCCGCATCGTCGGCTACGACATCGCCGCGGCGCTCGCCGCGCCGGGCGTCGTGGCGGTGCTCACCGGAGAGGACGTCGGCGACGGCCTGATGGGCGCGTTCATCAAGGACGAGCACGCCATCGCCAAGGGCAAGGTGCGCTATGTCGGCGAGCCGGTCGCCGCCGTCGCCGCCGAGACCTTCGAGGAGGCGCGGGCGGCCTGCCGGCTGATCGAGGTCATCTACGAGGAGCTCGAGGCCGTCCTCACGCCCGAGGAGGGCCTCGCGCCCGGCGCGCCGATCGTGCACGAGGATCTCGAGCGCTACTTCGCCGTCTTCGACGCCGGCTCGGAAGGCAACGTCGCCGCGCGCAGCCACTTCGAGGAGGGTGCCGTCGACGACGCCTGGGCGGACTGCGACGTCGTCGTCGAGGGCGAGTTCACCACGCAGGCGCAGGCGCACCTCGCCATCGAGCCGTGCGGCGCCCTGGCCGAGATCGACGCGACCGGCCGGGTGACGCTGTGGTCGGCCAACCAGTCGGTGTTCCGCGTCCAGGCCAACGTCTGCGAATCCCTCGGCCTGCCGATGTCGAAGCTGCGTTGCCTGACGCCGCGCATCGGCGGTGGCTTCGGCAACAAGATGGAAGCGCACATCCAGCCGATCGTCGTCGCGCTGGCGCTGAAGTGCCACCGGCCGGTGAAGCTGATCCTGTCGCGCGAGGAAGATTTCGAGATCGTTCGCGCGCGGCACCCGTTCAGGGTGCGGATGAAGACCGGCGCCAAGGCGGACGGAACGCTGGTCGCCCGCGAGGTCGAGGTGCTGCTCGACTGCGGCGCCTTCGCCGACGACAGCCCGGGCGTGCTCGGCTACAGCCTCCTGATGGCGCGCGGGCCGTACCGGATCCCGAACGTCCGCTGCACGGGCCGGCTCGTCTACACCAACAAGCTGCGCTTCGGCGCCTTCCGCGGCTTCGGCAACCCACAGGTGTCGTTCGCCGGCGAGCAGCAGATCGACATGATCGCCGACAAGCTCGGCCTCGACCCGATGGCGCTGCGCCGCCGCAACATCGTCGTGGCCGGCGAGCCGTGGTTCCTCGGCCAGCAGGTCGCCTCGTGCGGCCTCGCCGACTGCCTCGACGCCGTCGAGGCGGCGAGCGGCTGGGGCGCGCGGCCGGCGGTCGAGCGCCTCGGCACCAAGCGGCGCGCCCGCGGCCTCGCCATCACCGCGCACATCTCCGGCCTCCTCGGCACGGGCGCCATCGTCCGGGTGCTCGAGGACGGCTCGATCGTGCTCAACACCGGAGCGACCGACATCGGCCAGGGCTCCGACACGGTGCTGGCGCAGATCTGCGCTGAGGCGCTGCAGATCCCGCTCGATCGAGTCGTCCACGCGAGCCCGGACACCGACGGCTCGCCCTACAACTGGGGCACCACGGCGAGCCGCGTCACCTACACCACCGGCCGCGCCGTCGTCGGCGCGGCGGAGGAGGTGGCGCGCAAGCTCAAGGAGCACGCGAGCGAGATGCTCGAGTGCGACGTCGACGACGTCGAGCTCAGGCCCGGCGGCATGGTCGGCATCAAGGGCGTGCCAGCGCGGGTGCTGCCCTTCGGCGCCATCTCGGCGCGTGCGCACTGGGCGGTCGGCGGGCCGATCGTCGGCGACAAGACGCTCGTCTTCGACCAGCCGACGCACGACCCGAAGCGGGCCGTGGCGCGCGGCCTGCCGTTCGGCAAGATCGGCGTCTTCAGCTTCGGGGCGCTCGTCGTCGACGTCGAGATCGACGAGGTCACCGGCAAGGTCAAGGTCCTGGAGGCGTGGTTCGCCGCCGACGTCGGCACGGCGATCAACCCGATGCTGGTCGAGCTGCAGTTCGAGGGCGCGATCGTCCAGGGCATCGGCTACGCGCTCTTCGAGGAGATGGTGTGGGACGGGCCGCGCCTCGCGAACCCGTCGATGATGGACTACAAGGTGCCGACCTTCCGCGACGCGCCCTACGACATCCACGCGATCATCGTCGAGGCGCCGGAGCCGGGCGGCCCGTTCGGCGCCAAGGGTGCCGGCGAGATCGGCATCAACGCCGTCGCCGCGGCGATCGCCAACGCGGTCGAGGCCGCGACCGGGCACCGCCACCATCATCTGCCGCTGACGCCCGAGCGCGTCCTGTCCGGCCTCCTCGACGACGAGGGGGCGGAGGAGATCCGCGCCGCCTAGCAGACTCCAGAAGACGACAGCAACGTCAACGAGTGGGAACAGGACAATGGCAGACTTCAACTGGACGCGGCGGACCGCCCTGGCGGCCGCCCTCGCCCTGACGCTCACGCCGACCCTCGCCGCCGCGGAGGAGCCGGTCCGGATCGGCTTCTCGATCTCGCAGACCGGCCTCTTCGCGCAGGCCGCCTCGACGCAGATGCGCGCCTACGAGTTCTGGCGCGACGAGGTGAACGCCGCCGGCGGCCTCGACGTCGCCGGCACCAAGCGGCCGATCGAATTCGTCGTCTACGACGACCAGTCGGCGCCGGCGCAGGCGGTGAAGATCTACGAGAAGCTCATCACCGACGACAAGGTCGACCTCCTGATGGCGCCGTGGGGCACGCCGTTCCAGATCGCCATCGCCCCGGTTGTCGAGCGCTTCGAGTTCCCGGTGGTCGGCAACAGCGCCGCCTCGGTGATGCTGCGCAAGCTGAAGCCCGGCTACATCTGGTTCCCGACCTCGGCGATCCCCGACCGCATGGGGCCGGAACTCGCGGCGATGATGAAGCAGGAGGGCGTCAAGTCGGCCGCCATCCTCGCCAACATCCTGCCGTTCTCCAAGGAGGTGAAGAGCTTCCTGGTGCCGGCGCTCAAGAAGGAAGGCATCGAGGTCGTCTTCGACCAGGACTACCCGCCCGACATCAAGGACATGACGGCGATGCTCGACGCCGTGAAGACGGCGAAGCCGGATGCCGTCATCGCGCTCTCCTATCCGGGCGACACGGTGCTCTTCTCGCAGCAGGCGAAGGAGCTCGGCATCGTCGCCCCGTTCACCTTCGCGCTCGTCGGCCCGTCGATGGACTTCTACCAGAAGGTCATGGGCGAGGCCGGGTCGAACCACGTCGTCACCGCCGGCCACTGGTCGCCGAACCGGGCCGACTGGGCGTCCGCGAAGCCGTTCTTCGACGCCTATGTCGCGAAGTACAACGAGATCCCGGACCACCTCGACAGCGTGCTCGCCTACATGTCGTGCGAGATCCTGCAGCAGGCGGTCGCCAAGGCCGGGCTCGACAAGCCGAAGCTGCGCGAGGTGATCTCGACCGACACCTTCGAGACCATCAACGGGCCGGTGAAGTTCGAGGGCGTCGAGAACGTCCTGACGCCGACCGCCTTCATCGAGATCCAGGACGGCAAGCTCGAGCTCGTCTGGCCCGCCTCGATCGCGACGGCGAAGTTCGCCCCGAAGACGAGCTGGTAAGCACACCGGACCGGGCAGGCGCGGCCGCCGCGCCTGCCCACCCCCGCACTCGGAAGACGCCTCGCCCGTGAGCCAGCTCCTCTCCACGCAGCTCCTGTTCGCCGCGCTCCTCACCGGCGCGCTCTACGGGCTGATCTCGCTCGGGCTCAACCTCGTCTACGGCACGCTGCGCCTGCTCAACGTGGCGCACGGCGACCTCGTGATGATCGGCGCCTACACCGCCTACTGGGCGATGACGCTCGCCGGAATTCCGCCCGTCGCCTCGGTGTTCCTGGCGGCCGCCCTGTGCGCCGGCCTCGGCTGGCTCGCCTACACGGCGCTGTTCCGCCGCCTCCTCGCCAACGCCGAGATCGCGCGGCGGCTCGAAAGCAACTCGCTGCTCGTGTTCTTCGGCCTGTCGATCATCATCCAGAACGTCTTTGCGCTCGCCTTCACGGCGTCGCCGCGCGGCTACCAGTACCTGAGCGACGTCTACGAGTTCGCCGGCGTCTCGACGAGCGGCAGCCGGCTGCTGTCGTTCGCCGTCGCCGCCGGGCTGTGCGCCGCGACCTACCTGTTCCTGCGCTTCAATCTGTTCGGCCTCGCCGTGCGCGGACTGATCGAGCGGCCGGCGGCGGCGGAGATCGTCGGCATCGACGTCGACCGCGTGCGCATCGTCAGCTTCTGCGCCGGCTTCGCCCTCGCCGGCGTCGCCGGGGTGCTGGTCAGCCAGACCGAGCAGATCAACCCGTTCATGGGCTTCCCGTTCACCATCACGGCCTTCGTGGTGATCATCCTGGGTGGCCTCGGCAACATCAAGGCCGGCCTCGCGGCGAGCTTCGTGCTGGGCGCGATCGAGACCTACGGCGTCGCGCTCACCTCGGCGAACCTGCGCTCGGTCTTGATCTACGGCATCTTCATCCTGGTGCTGCTGGTGCGGCCGCAGGGTCTGCTCGGCAAGGCGGCGCGATGAGGGCGATCGAACCCATCGCCTGGGCGGCGCTCGTCGCGGCCGGGATCGCGGTCTATCTCGGCGGCTCGGTCTATGCCGTCGGCGTCGCCTTCTCGCTCTGCACGGCGGTGGCGCTGACGCAGAGCTGGGCGCTGTTCTCGGCGCTCACCGGCTACGTCTCGCTCGGTGCCGTCGTCTTCTACGGCCTCGGTGCCTACGTGACGGTGCTGATGTTCGGCGAGACGCCGCTCTTGCTGGTGCTCGCCGTCGCCGCGCTCGCCGCCGGCGGCTTCGCGTTCCTGATCGGCTGGCCGGTGCTGCGGGTGCGCGGGCCGTACTTCGTCATCCTGTCCTTCGGGCTCGCCGAGCTCGTGAAGAACCTCGTGATGCTGAACGAGGACCGTCTCGGCCAGTTCAGCCGGATGATGTTCGCCGCGCCCGACCTCGGCACGCTCTACCTCTTGATGCTCGGCTGCGCGATCGCCGCGACCCTCGTCGCCTGGCTCGTCCGGCGCGGGCGCTTCGGCGACGGGCTCCGGGCGATCCGCGAGAACGAGGAGGCGGCGGAGACCCTCGGCGTGCCGGTAACGCGGCTGAAGATCGCCGCCTTCGTGCTGTCGGCGATCATCCCCGGCGTCGTCGGCGGCCTCGCGACGCTGCGCACCGGCTACTTCGAGCCGTCGACGGTGTTCGACCCGACGATCTCGCTCTCGGTCGTCACGATGGCGCTCGTCGGCGGCGGCGACGACACGCGCGGGCCGGTGCTCGGCGCGCTGTTCTTCCTCCTCCTCTCGGAGGTGCTGTGGGCGCGCCTGCCGCAGCTCTACGTCATCGTGCTCGGGGTGATGCTGATCGCCTTCGTGCTGTTCCTGCCGCGCGGCATCGCCGGGCTGCTGCCGAAGGCGGGGGGGCGCGCGACATGAGCCTCCTCGTCGTCGACACGGTGAGCAAGCGCTTCGGCGGCATCCAGGCCCTCGACGGGGTGTCGCTGTCGGTCGGCGCCGGCGAGATCGTCGGCATCATGGGGGCGAACGGCGCCGGCAAGACGACGCTGTTCGCCGTCATCGCCGGCCACGAGAAGCCGACGAGCGGGGCGGTGCGGCTGCGCGACCGGCCGATCACCGGGCTCAGGCCCGACCGCATCTGCCGGCTCGGGCTCACCCGCACCTTCCAGATCGTGCGGCCCTTCGCCGGGCTCACGGTGCTCGAGAACACCCTCGTCGCCGCCCACTACGGCGGCCGGCCGACGCGCGACCGCCGCCTCGCCGAACGGCGGTCGCTCGAGGCGATCGAGCGGGCCGGCCTCGCCGACCGGCGCCACCAGCCAAGCGGCACGCTGACGCTCTCCGGCCAGAAGCGGCTCGAGGTCGCGCGCGCGCTCGCCGCCGGCCCCGACATCATCATGCTCGACGAGGTGATGGCCGGCCTCAACCCGACCGAGGTCGAGGACATGCTGGCGATGATCGCCCGCCTGCGCGGCGAGAGCGGCATCACCTTCCTGATCATCGAGCACGTGATGAAGGCCCTGATGCACCTCTCCGACCGCATCCTGGTGCTGCATCACGGCAAGGAGATCGCGCTCGGCACGCCGGCGGCGATCGCCGCCGACCCGCACGTGCTCGAGGTCTACTACGGGGGCGCGGCATGACCGGCGCGCCGCTGCTCGAGGTCACGGGGCTCTCCGCCGGCTACGGCGCGGTGACGGTGCTCGACGGCGTCGACCTCGCGGTCGCGGCGGGCAGCGTCACCGCCCTCGTCGGCGGCAATGGCGCCGGCAAGACGACCCTGATGCGGGCCGTCGCCGGCGTGCTGCCGGCGCGCGCCGGCAGCATCCGATACGAGGGGCGTGAGATCGCGGCCGAGCCGGCGCACCGGCGCGTCGCCGCCGGCATCGCCATGGTGCCGGAGGGGCGGCTCGTCTTCCCGACGATGACGGTCGAGGAGAACCTCCGCCTCGGCGCCATCTCGCCGCGCGCGCGGGAGGGGACCGCCGCGCGGCTGGAGCACGTCTACGGGCAGTTTCCGAAGCTGCGCGAGCGGTCGCGGCAGCTGGCGGCGACGCTGTCCGGCGGCGAGCAGCAGATGCTGGCGATCGGCCGCGGGCTGATGTCGCGGCCGGCGCTCGTGCTCCTCGACGAGCCGACCCTCGGGCTCGCCCCGGTGATGGTGAAGGAGGTCTTCGCGATCATCGAGGCGATGCGGCGCGAGGGGTTCACCATCCTGCTCGCCGAGCAGAACGTCCGCCAGACGCTCGAGATCGCCGACGCGGCCTACGTCATCGAGAACGGCCGCCTCGTCCTCTCGGGCACCGGCGCCGCGCTCGCGGCGGACCCGGCGGTGCGCCGCGCCTATCTCGGGCTCTAACGGCGGCCGGGAAGAGAAGAAGCGTGCCGTCCCGCAATCGGCGGGGCGGCGGTCCAGGGAAAGACACGACCATGAAGGCGATCATTGTCGGGGCGGGCATCGGCGGGCTGACGACGGCGCTGTTCCTGCACCGACGCGGCATCGAATGCACCGTCTTCGAGCAGGCCGACGAACTGCGCGAGCTCGGCGTCGGCATCACCCTGATGCCGCACGCGGTGGCGCAGCTGGCGGAGCTCGGGCTGCTCGCCGGCCTCGACCGGGTGGCGATCCGCAGCGAGCACCTCAACTACGTGACGCGCCGCGGCCAGATGGTGTGGAGCGAGCCGCGCGGGATGCTCGCCGGCCACGCCGTGCCGCAGTTCTTCGTCCACCGCGGCCACCTGCAGACCCTCCTCTACGACGCGGTGCTGCGCGCGCTGCCGCCCGGCACCGTGCGGCTCGGCCACCGGCTGACCGCCTTCCGCCAGGACGAGCGGGGCGTCGAGGCGACCTTCGTCGACCGCGACGGCGCGGTGGTGGCGACCGCGGTGGGCGACGTGCTGATCGGCGCCGACGGCATCCACTCGGTCGTCCGCCGGGTGGTCGCGCCCGGCGAGGGGCCGCCGCTGTGGAGCGGGCTGATGCTGTGGCGCGGGGCGACCGACTGGCCGCGCTTCCTCGGCGGCTCGTCGCTGCTCATCGCCGGCGGTGTCGACGCGAAGTTCGTCGCCTATCCGATCGCGCCGGGCGCGAGCGACGAGACGCGGCTCACCAACTGGGCGGCGATCTTCCGCCTCGCCCCGTTCGGCAGCACCCCTCCGAAGCGCGAGGACTGGTCGCGGGTCGGCCGGCGCGAGGACCTGATGCCGCGCCTCGAGGCCTTCCGGGTGCCGATGCTCGACTACGCGGCGCTTGTCGAGGCGACCGAGGTGTTCTGGGAATACCCGATGTGCGACCGCAACCCGATCCCGCACTGGTCGGTCGGCCGCGTGACGTTGCTCGGCGACGCCGCCCATCCGATGTACCCGATGGGGGCGAACGGCGCCTCGCAGGCGATCGTCGACGCGCGCTGCCTTGCCGACGCGCTCGCCGCGCACGACGCGCCGGTGGCGGCGCTCCTCGCCTACGAGGCCGAGCGCATTCCGGTCACCTCCGAGATCGTGACGCTGAACCGTACCGGCGGCCCCGAGGGGGTCATCGACGCCGTCGAGAAGCGGGCGCCGGACGGCTTCGCCGACGTCGACGCGGTGCTGAGCCGCGAGGAGCGCGAGCGGATCGTCCGCGGCTACGGCACGCTGACGGCCTCGAGCGGCGGCCGCGGCCGGCGGGCCGCGGACGCCCGCCCCGAACCATCCATCTGAACGAGGGAGACGACGATGTCCGAAGGCTTCGAGCAGGACGTGAAGATCATCCGACCCGTCAATACCGCGGTGGCACGCCAGGGCATGCCGCAGTTCTTCGGGATCAGCGGCGATTCGGCCGGGGCGCGCGGCATCTCGATGAACCTGACCGCGTTCGGTCCGGGCGGCGCGGCGCGCGCGCACTACCATCGCGACTTCGAGACGGCGATCTACGGCGTCACCGGCCGCATCATCCTCTTCTACGGCAAGGAGCTCGAGAACGAGTGCCTGATCGAGCCGGGGGTGTTCTGCTTCATCCCGGCCTGGATTCCGCACAAGCCGCACAATCTCAGCGAGACCGAGCCGGCGACGGCGCTCTCCGCCCGCAACGACCCGCGCGAGCAGGAGAACGTGGTGCTGACGCCCGAGCTCGACGACGGCCGCACTGACAGGGTCATGGCCGAGCGCCGCAAGCAGGCGCTCGCCGGCTGACGCGCCGCCCAGGCGCTGCGAACCGCCGCACGGCACGACCGCGCGCCGGCGTGCCTGCGCGTGCGCGCCGTCTTGCCGCCGACCGGGCGGCGGCCGCCATCGCGAATTCCTCTCCCCGCCATACCATTCAACAATTGGAGGCGGCGGGCGCCAGCCGATAGATCGGAGGCGGACATCCAGGGTGTGAGAGCGACCGATGACGGAAGACGAGGACTATCCGGAGATCCGCGACGCCGTCCGCCGGCTCTGCGCCGACTTTCCCGGCGAATACTGGCGCGCCCTCGACCGGACGATGTCGTATCCGACGGCGTTCGTAACGGCGCTCGCCGAGTCCGGCTTCCTCGCGGCGCTGATCCCGGAGGAGTACGGCGGCTCTGGCCAGACGCTGTCGGCGGCGGCGGCGATCCTCGAGGAGATCCAGCGCGCCGGATGCAACGGCGGCGCCTGCCACGCGCAGATGTACATCATGGGGACGCTGCTCCGGCACGGCAACGCCGCCCAGAAGGCGGCCTACCTGCCGGGGATCGCCAGCGGCGAGCTGCGCCTGCAGGCCTTCGGCGTGACCGAGCCGACGAGCGGCACGGACACGACCTCGATCAAGACCTTCGCCCGCCGCGACGGCGACCGCTACGTCGTCAACGGCCAGAAGGTCTGGACGAGCCGCGCCGAGCACTCCGACCTCATGCTCCTGCTTGCCCGCACGACGCCGCGCGAGGAGGTGGCGAAGCGGACCGACGGGCTGTCGGTGTTCATCCTCGACATGCGCGCTGCGCGCGAGGCGGGGCTCACCATCCGGCCGATCCGCACGATGATGAACCACTCCACGACCGAGGTGTTCTTCGACAACGTGGCGGTGCCGGCGGAGAATCTCGTCGGCGAGGAGGGGAAGGGCTTCCGCTACATCCTCTCCGGCATGAACGCCGAGCGCATCCTGATTGCCGCCGAGTGCGTCGGTGACGCCAAGTGGTTCATCGAGAAGGCGCGCACCTATGCCCGCGAGCGGGTGGTGTTCGGCCGGCCGATCGGCCAGAACCAGGGCATCCAGTTTCCGATCGCCAAGGCCTACGCGTCCATGCGGGCGGCCGAGCTGATGGTCAAGGAGGCGACGCGCCGATACGAGGCGGGCCTCGACTGCGGCGCCGAGGCCAACATGGCCAAGATGCTGGCGGCCGACGCATCGTTCGAGGCGGCGAACGCCTGCATCCAGACGCACGGCGGCTTCGGCTTCGCCGAGGAATACGACGTCGAGCGCAAGTTCCGCGAGACGCGGCTCTACCAGGTGGCGCCGATCTCGACCAACCTGATCCTCTCGTTCCTGGCCGAGCACGTGCTCGGGATGCCGCGCTCGTATTGAGGCGCGGCGGCGCGTCTCGTGCGCCGTCAGCCCTTCCGGCGTTTGGCGAAGAAGGCGGCGACCGCCGCCGCCATCTCCGGGCTGCGGCCGGCGTCGCCCTGGAGGTCGCGCTCGACGTCGAGCTGGGCGTCGAGGCCGCCGTCGGCCGCGGCGACGATGAGGCGCTTGGTCGCCGCGATCGCCGCCGGCGGCTGGGCGGCGAGCCGCTCGGCGAGGCGCGTCGCCTCGCCGGCGAGGTCGGCGTCGTCGAACACGCGCCAGACGAGACCCCACGACTGCGCCTCCTCGGCCGAGATCCGGTCGCCGAGCAGGAGCGCCGGCGCCGCGCGGATGCGCCCGGCGAGGCGCGGCAGGAACAGCGTGTTGCCGGCGTCCGGCACCAGCGCAAGCCCGACGAAGGGCTCGTAGAAATAGGCCGAGCGGGCCGCCACGACGATGTCGGCGGCGAGCGCTACGCCGACCGAGGCGCCCGCGCACGGGCCGTTCACTGCGGCGACGATCGGCAGGCGCGAGGCGCGCATCGCGCGGATCAGCGGGTTGAAGTGCGCCTCGAGGACCCGGCCGAGATCGGGCGTCTCGCCGGGCGGCAGGCTCGCGAGGTCGTAGCCGGCGCCGAAGGCGCGGCCGTCGCCCGTCAGGATCACCGCGCGCACCGCCGGGTCCGCCTCGGCGGCGGCGAGGGCGGCGCGCAGATCGTCGGCGGTGCCGTCGCGCATGGCGTTGAGACGCTCGGCGCGGACGACGGTGATACGCGCGACCGCGCCGTCGATGGCGAGGGTGACGTCGTCGAATCTGGTCATCTGCCGGGCCCCGTTCGCTGCGGCTTCTTCTTGGACCGGACCGCCGCCGCGATCAAACGGCCGGGCGCGCCTATGCTCGGGAGGAGAGGCGCCATTCGATCTGCGGCAGGCGATCGGCGCCGAAGAACGGCTCGCCGTCGACGATGAAGTAGGGCGAGCCGATCACGCCGTCGCCGACCGCGCGGTCGACCGCGGCGGCGAGCAGGGCGCGGCCGTCGGCGCCGTCCATCGCCGCGCGCGCGTGGTCGGCCGGAATGCCGGCCTCGTCCGCCACCGCGGCGAGAACCTCGCGGTCGGTGATGTCGCGGCCGTCGGCCATGAACGCCTGGAAGAGCGCGAGCCCGAGACGGCGGGCGATCACGGGGTCATCCCGCTCGACCGCGAGGTAGAGGCGGTTGGCGAGGTGGGTGGAGACGGGCAGGTTCGGCGGATGGCGGTACGGCACGCCATGGAAGGCCGCCGAGCGCACCATGTCGAGCTGCAGGTATCGCCAGCGCGCCGCCGAGGCGAGCGGCGCGCCGATGCCGAGGGCCTTGAACACGGCCCAGAGGATGACCGGCCGCCACTCCACCTCGCGGCCGCGCCGACGTGCGATCTCGGCGATGCGGCCGAGCGACACGTAAGCGTAGGGCGAGGCGAAGTCGAAGTAGAAGACGATCGGCGCGGCCATCGCCGCCTCCAATTCCCAAACAGGCTCTCAGAACCGGAAGACGCCGTAGCCCGGGTCGCCGAGCGGCGCGTTGAGCGAGGCGGAGATCGCCACGGCGAGCGCGTTGCGCGTGTCGACCGGGTCGATGATGCCGTCGTCCCACAGCTCGGAGGTCGAGTAGTAGGCCGAGAGCTGCTCGTGGTAGGCCTTGCGGGTATCCTCCCACACGCGGTCGACCTCGCCTTGGTCGACCGTGCCGCCGTTGCGCTTCATCTGGTTGACCTTGACCTCGGCGAGCGTGTTGGCGGCCTGGTCGCCGCCCATCACGCCGATCTGGTGGTTCGGCCAGGTGAACAGCAGGCGGCCGTCGAACGCCCGCCCGCACATGCCGTAGTTGCCGGCGCCGAACGAGCCATTGCACATCACCGTGAACTTCGGCACGCGGCTGCAGCTCTGCGCCATGATCATCTTGGCGCCGTCCTTGGTGATGCCCTTGCGCTCGTATTCCCGGCCGATCATGTAGCCGGTGATGTTCTGCAGGAAGACGAGCGGCGTGTTGTTCTGGTTGCACAGCTCGATGAAGTGCGCTCCCTTCAGCGAGGAGTCGTTGAACAGCACGCCGTTGTTGGCGAGGATGCCGACCTTGAAGCCGTAGATGTTGGCGAAGCCGCAGACCAGCGTGGTGCCGTAGTTCGGCTGGTACTCGTGGAAGCGGCTGCCGTCGACGATGCGGGCGATGACCTCGCGCATCTCGAACTGCTTCTTGATGTCGTCGGGGAGGATTCCGTAGAGCTCCTCCGGGTCGTAGGCCGGCTCCTCCACCGCGTCGCGCTGGATGTCCCACTTCTTCGGCCGGTCCCACTGCGCGACGATCTCGCGCCCGATCAGGATCGCCTCGTCCTCGCTCGCCGCCGGGTAGTCGCAGGTGCCGGAGACGCTGGTGTGCATGTCGGCGCCGCCGAGCTCCTCGACGGTGACGTCCTCGCCGGTCGCCGCGCGCACCAGCGGGGGGCCGCCGAGGAACACCGCGCCGGTGCCGCGCACGATGACGCTGTAGTCGGAGAGGCCGGGGATGTAGGCGCCGCCGGCGGTGCAGTGGCCGAAGACGAGCGAGAGCTGCTTGACGCCCATCTTCGAGAGGATCGACTGGTTGCGGAAGATCCGCCCGGCCATGTAGCGGTCGGGGAAGACCTCGGACTGCAATTGCAGGAAGCCGCCGGCCGAGTCGCAGAGGTGGACGACCGGCAGCCGGTTCTCCATCGCGATGTCGAGGGCGCGGACGATCTTCTTGGCGGTGAGCGGATACCAGGCGCCGCCCTTCACGGTGGAATCGTCGGCGCGGATCATCACCTCGCGGCCGGAAACGACGCCGATGCCGGTGATCGAACTCGCCGAGGGCGAGTCGCCGTCGTAGGCCATGTTGGCGGCGAGCGACGACAGCTCGAGGAACGGCGTCGCCGGGTCGAGCAGCTTCTCCACCCGCTCGCGCGGCCGCATCTTCGCCTGCTTGGTGAGGCGGTCGAGGTCGCGCTGCGGACGGGCGTGGCGCGCGCGCTCCTGCTTCTCGCGAAACGCCTCGACGAGCCGCCGGTTGTGGGCGGAGTTGCGCCGGAACTCGGCGCTCGACGTGCTGATCATCGACTGCAGTCTGCGCATCAGGCGTCCCCCGCGATCGCCTCGAGTCGGACGACGATCTCGTCCTTCTCGAAGGTCTCGCCTTCTTGCTTGAGCACCGCGCCGACGACGCCGTCGCGCGGGGCGACGAGGGCGGTCTGCAGCTTCATGCTCTCGATGGTGATCACCGTCTCGCCGCGGGTGACCGCCTCGCCGGCGACCTTGTGGACGGAGACGACGGCGCCGGGCATTGGCGCATGAATCTCGTCGCGGCCGCCGGACCCGGCCTCGGCGGCGTCGCGCGGGTCGACGTAGCGAACCTCGAAGCTGCGGCCGGCGAGGCGGACGAAGGTGGTGCCGAGGCTCTCGGCGCGCACGAACGGCACGGGCTCGCCGTCGACGGCGATCGCGCCGGGGCCGGCGCCGGTCGCGCCGAGGTCGGCGACCTCGTGCAGGCGCCCGTCGATGCGGACGACGAGATGCGGCCGGCGCCGGACGATCTCGATCTCGTGGGTCTCGCCCGCGAGGGTGAGCTTGACGGCCATGGCCTCAGTTTCTCCAGTGGCCGATGAGGGCGTGCGGCTCCGGCACGCCCTCGACGAGCTCGCGCACCTCGCGCAGGCCGAGGGCCGCGGCGAGGAGCACGCGGTCGCGCGTCGCGGAGTCCGGGGGGAGGGTGGCGAGCGCCGCGGCGTGCTCGGCGACGAAGCCGGTATGCAGGTCGCCGGCCCGGAAGGCCGGGTGGTCGAGCACGGCGGCGAGGTAGTCGATGTTGGTGCGCACGCCGAGGAGGGCGAGGGCGCCGAGGGCGGCCACGCCGCGGTCGATCGCCGCCGCGCGGTCGTCGCCATGGACGACGAGCTTCGCCAGCATCGGGTCGAAGTCGGCGGTGACCTTCTGGCCCTCGTCGAGAGCGTTCTCGAAGCGCAGCCAGGGTGCCTGCGGCACCTCGAGGCAGAGGACGGCACCGGTCTCCGGCAGGAAGTCGTGCTCCGGATCCTCGGCGCAGACGCGGCACTCGAGGGCGTGGCCGCGGGCGCGCACCGCGGCCTGGGCGAGCGGCAGCCGGCCGGTGGCGGCGATTTCGATCTGGGCGCGGACGAGGTCGAGCCCGGTGATCATCTCGGTCACCGGGTGCTCGACCTGCAGGCGGGTGTTCATTTCGAGGAAGAAGAAGCGCCCGTCGGCGCCGAGGATGAACTCGACGGTGCCGGCATTCTTGTAGCGCGCCGAGGCGGCGAGCCGGACGGCGGCCTCGCAGATCGCGGCGCGGGTCTCCTCCGGCAGGTTCGCCGCCGGCGCCTCCTCGATGATCTTCTGGAAGCGGCGCTGCACCGAGCACTCGCGCTCGAAGAGGTGGATGGCGCCGCCGGCGCCGTCGCCGAGCACCTGCACCTCGATGTGGCGCGGCCGCTCGACGTAGACCTCGGCGTAGACGCGGCCGTCGCCGAAGTAGCGCTCGGCCTCGCTCGCCGCGATGCGGGCGGCCTCGGCGAGGTCGCCGGCCGCGCGGACGATGCTCATGCCCTTGCCGCCGCCGCCGGCCGCCGCCTTGATGAGGAGCGGGAAGCCGATCGCGGCGGCCGCGGCGGCGAAGGCGTCGAGGTCGCCGGTCGGCATCACCGAGGGGGCGACGGGGACGCCGTGCGCCGCGGCGAAATCGCGGGCGGAGATCTTGTCGCCCATCAGCGCGATGGTGTCGGCGTCCGGCCCGATGAAGACGAGCCCGGCCTCGGCGACACGGCGGGCGAAGCCGGCGTTCTCGGACAGGAAGCCGTAGCCCGGGTGGACGGCGTCGGCGCCGGCGCGGAGCGCCGCCTCGACGATCTGCGCGCCGTCGAGGTGGGCGGCGACCGGCGTCTGGCCGGTGATCTCGACCGCCTCGTCGGCGAGCCGGACGTGCTTCGCCCGCGCCTCGACCGGATGGTGGATCGCAACCGAGGCGATGCCCATTGCGCGCAGCGTGCGGATGACGCGCACGGCGATCTCGCCCCGGTTGGCGACGAGCACCTTGCGGAACGGGGCGGCCGCGGCCGAGGGGAAGTGCTCCTCCGGCGCGGCGCTCGCCCGCCCGAAACTGATCGTCGCCGGGCTCATGCGGCCGTGTCTCCATCGCGAGCTTCGCCGCGCCAGTCGGCGAGCGGGCCGCCGGGCTCGACCCAGGCGGCGGGAACGGCGACCGGCAGGTCGAGCAGGATCTCGGCGAACGCCTTGCCCTGCGGGTCGTGCCGGAGCGAGGCGACGCCGCCGCCGCCGAGCGCCTGGTGCAGCAGGAAGTTGAAGCCGTCGAGGCCGGGCCAGTCGAAGCGCTCGACCTTTCCGGCGACGAAGTGGGCCATCGCCGCGCGCACCCGCTCGGGCGTCACGCCGGCGCGGATCGGGTCGACGAACGCCGGTCGGCGGGCGAGGACGGCGATGTTGGCGAGGTCGCCCTTGTCGCCGCTGCGGCCGTGGGCGAGCGCGACGAGAGGCACCGTCACCTGCCGGCCGGACGGCGCGGGCGAGGGAGGGGCGTCGGCCGGGGCGGGCGCCGGGGCGCCGACGGCCGGGAGGGTGATCGCGACGGGAACGGTGCGCCCGCCGATCTCGACCTCGATCGGCACACCCGCCTTGTCGGCGAGGAAGGAGAACAGGCGGATGACCGGTTGCGGCTCCGGCCGGCCGCCGGCGAAGCCGGTGAGGCCCTGCGCCATGGCGGTGGCGGCCGGGTAGATCTCGCGGGCGAAGATCTGCAGCGCCTCCTTGGACGGATGGCGCACGGCGAGCTTCAGCACCACCTCTCGGGCGCCCCGCGCGCGGCTCGCGGCGCCGTAGCTCGCCTCGGCGCCGAGAACCTCGATCGAGGTCTCGGAGAAGCCGGGAAAGCCCGCCTCGGCGATCAGCCGGCCGGACCGGGCGAGGATGGCGGCGCCGACCGCCTCGGCCTTGGCGACGGCGTCGCGACCGACGATCATCATGGTGGCGGCGGCGCGGTAGCCGTCGGAATAGGTGGCGCTCACCTTGTAGGAGCGCGTCGCCGGCCGGCCCTTCGCCCCGCTCACGCGGACGCGGTCGGGCCCGACCTGTTCCAGGCGGACGTCCGACCAGTCGCAGACGACGTCCGGCAGCACGTAGGCGGCCGGATCGCCGACCTCGTAGACGACCTGCTCGGCCACCGTCTCGGGGCTGACGAGGCCGCCGGTGCCGGCGGGCTTGGTGACGACGAAGTCGCCGTCCGCCCGGCACTCGGCGATCGGGAAGCCCATGCGGTCCCAGCCGTCGATGCGGCGCCAGTCGGTGAAGATGCCGCCGGTCGCCTGCGCGCCGCACTCGACGACGTGGCCGGCGAGGCTGCCGGCGGAGAGGAGGTCGTGGTCGGCGGCCGTCCAGCCGAACTCGTGGATCAGCGGCCCGAGGGCGAGGGCGGAATCGACGCAGCGACCGGTGAGCACGATGTCGGCGCCGGCGTCGAGCGCCGCGGCGACCGGGAAGGCGCCGAGATAGGCGTTGACGCTCGCCAGCCGGTCCGGCATCGGCCGGCCGGTGAACATCTCGGTGACGCCTTCGGCGCGGAAGCGGTCGGCGGCGGCCGAGAGGTCGTCGCCGCGCACCAGAGCGACCTTGAGGTCGACGCCCTGCTCGGCGAACACCGCGAGGAGCGCGTCGCGGCAGGCCTCGGGGTTGACGCCGCCGGCGTTGGTGACGACGCAAATGCGCTTCTCGGCGATCTCCTTGGCGAGCGGCTTCATCACCAGGGTGACGAAGTCGGTGGCGTAGCCGAGGTCGGGCCGCTTCGCCTTCATGCGGGCGAGGATCGACATGGTGATCTCGGCCAGATAGTCGAGCACCAGATAGTCGATGCCGCCGGTGCGGACGAGCTGCACCGGGCCCTCCGGCGTATCGCCCCAGAAGCCCGCGCCGCAGCCGATCCTGACGATTTCCTTCATCGACGGACCGCTCCACAAGCGCACGCGGGGGGTTGCGCCCCGCGCCGAAGAGCGTTGGTCGGCACGGCATCCTCCGCGTCGGCTCGCACGGCAACGGCCACGGGCGCTCTCCCCCAATCGATCGACCGGTTCGCCCGGCTGCTGCGTATAAATGATTTTAATTCAACAAGCATGTCAACCGTGCTTCTGACGCGCCGACGAATCGCTGGAGATGCGGAGGATCGCCCTCAAACATCGGCGAAATCTGCGGAGATTGGCGGGTGACTCTCCGCCGAGTGCCGCGCGGCATAGCTGATGAAGTCTGTTCATTATTAGCGTCGACGACCCTTGAGGAGAGGGCGCCGGGATGGTAATCGGGAGAGCCTGCCGGGGAACATGGCGGGCAAGCCAGGGGAGGCGCTATTGGCCGCGATCGACAGCATCCAGGGGCACAACACGCCGGGCGACCCGGCGTTCGACCTCACGGAAGAGCAGCAGGCCATCCTCGACCAGGCGGACCGGTTCTCGCGCGCCGAGCTCTACGGCCTGTCGGAGCGGATGGACGCCGACGAGTGGTGGCCGGAGGAGGCCTTCCCGAAGATCGGCGACGCCGGGCTGTTCGGCATCACCATTCCCGAGGAGTACGGCGGCGCCGGCCTCGACCTCAACGCGGCCGGCCTCGTGCTCCAGGGCATGGCGCGGTGGAACCACGCGCTCGCGCTCGCCTGGGTGGCGCACGACAACCTGTGCGCCAACAACATCTATCGCAACGGCACCGAGGCGCAGCGCCGCAAGTACCTGCCGGGGCTCTGCTCGGGCCGGAAGATCGGCTGCCTCGGCCTCACCGAGCCCGGCGCCGGCTCCGACGCGCTCGGCTCGATGCGCACCACCGCGCGGCGCGAGGGCGACGAGTACGTGCTGAACGGCTCGAAGATCTACATCACCAACGGCCCGGTCGCCGACGTGCTCCTGATCTACGCCAAGACCGACAAGGGCAAGGGCGCGCACGGCATCTCGGCGTTCATCGTCGAGAAGGACTATCCCGGCTTCAAGGTGGCGCAGAAGCTCGAGAAGATGGGCTACCGCGGCAGCCAGACGGCGGAGCTCGTGTTCGACGAGTGCCGCGTGCCGGCGGAGAACCTCGTCGGCGGCGAGAACCGCGGCGTCGCGGTCGTCATGAGCGGCCTCGACCTCGAGCGGGCGATGATCTCGCCGATCTGCCTCGGCATCTCGGAGCGCGCGCTCGAGCTCTCGATCGACTACGCGCAGACGCGGCAGCAGTTCGGCAAGCCGATCGGCGCGTTCCAGATGGTGCAGTCGATGCTCGCCGACATGTACGTGCTCGTCGAGACCATGCGCACCTTCACCTACCGCACCCTGTCGGCGGCGGCGCCGCTCGAGATCGGTGGCGGCGGGCGCGGCGACATCCACATGCTGACCGCCGCCTCGGTGATGTACGCCGCCGATTCCTGCCACGCCGTGCTCGACAAGGCGATGCAGATCCACGGCGGCTCGGGCTACATCTGGGAATCGGAGATCAACCGGCTCTACCGCTCGATCAAGCTCCTGGAGATCGGCGCCGGCACGACCGAGGTGCGCAAGATGATCATCGCCGGCGAGCTCCTGAAGGACATGAAGCGCAATGGCTGAGGCGGACGACGGAGCGGGGTCGTTCGGGCTCGACGACGCGGCGCTCGCCGTCCACCCGACGGTCTACGCGCCGGACGCGTTCGCCGGCCGCACGGTGCTGATCTCCGGCGGCGCGGGCGGCATCGGCCGCGCCGCGGCTTGGCTCCTCGGCCGCCTCGGCGCCAAGGTGCTGATCGCCGGGCGCAGCGAGGAGAAGCTCGCCGCCGCCGTCGCCGCCATGCGCGCCAAGGGCCTCGACGTCGAGGGCCACGCCGTCGACATCCGCGACCCGGACTCGGTCGCGGCGTTGTTCGGCCGGATCGGCGAGGGCGGCGGTATCGACCTCCTGATTAACAGCGCCGGCGGGCAGTTCCCGCAGGCCGCGATCGACTTCTCCGAGAAGGGCTGGAACACCGTCGTCAACACCAACCTCAACGGCACCTGGCGGATGATGCAGGCGGCGGCGCGGCTGTGGCGCGACGCCGAGCGGCCGGGCAGCATCGTCAACATCGTGGTGGTGACGACGCACGGGCTCTACGGCGTGGCGCACACCATCGCCGCCCGCTCCGGCGTCGTCGGGCTCACGCGGGCCGTGGCGGTCGAGTGGGCGCCGCTGAAGATCCGCGTCAACTGCATCGCGCCGGGCGTGATCGAGACGCCGGGCTGGCGGGTCTACGACGCCAAGGCGCGCGAGGCCTATCCGAAGTCGAACCCCATGATGCGCAACGGCAGCACCTGGGAGGTGGCCGAGGCCTGCGCCTATCTCGGCGGGCCGGCGGCCGCCTTCGTCACCGGCGAGGTGCTGAACGTCGCCGGCGGCGCGCAGCTCTGGGGCGAGACCTGGACCATCGGCAAGCCGGACTACTTCAAGGTCTGATCAGGCAAGGATCGAGGCGGCGCGGGAGCCGGACGAGGGGTCTCCCCGTCCGGCCCGATGCCGATCCTCAGACGCGCTCGATCGCGAGCGCGATGCCCTGGCCGCCGCCGATGCACATGGTGACGAGGCCGTAGCGGCCGCCGGTGCGCTTCAGGTAGTACGCCGTCTTGACGACGAGCATGGCGCCGGTGGCGCCGACCGGGTGGCCGAGGGCGATGGCGCCGCCGTCCGGGTTGGTCTTCGCAGGGTCGAGGCCGAGGTCGCGCGCGACGGCGAGCGCCTGGGCGGCGAACGCCTCGTTCGATTCCACGACGTCGAAGTCGGAGATCGAAAGGCCGGTGCGGGCGAGGAGCGCGCGCACCGCCGGCACCGGGCCGATGCCCATCTCGCCCGGCTCGACGCCGGCGTGGGCGTAGCCGACGATGCGGGCCAGCGGCGTCAGGCCGTCGCGGGCGACCCGCGTCTCGCCGGCGAGCACCAGCGCCGAGGCGCCGTCGTTGATGCCGGAGGCGTTGCCGGCGGTCACCGTGCCGTCCTTCTTGAACACCGGCCGGAGGCCGGCGAGGCTCTCGGCCGTCGTCTCGGGCTTCGGATGCTCGTCGGCCTCGAAGACGAAGGGCTTGCGGCCGGACTTCACCTCGAACGGCAGGATCTGCTCGCGGAAGCGGCCATCGGCGACGGCCACGGCGGTGCGGCGCTGGCTCTCGGCGGCGAAGGCGTCCTGGTCGGCGCGCGAGATGCCCCACTTGGCGGCGACGTTCTCGGCCGTGATGCCCATGATGCCGTTGCCGAACGGATCGGTGAGGATGCCGGTCAGGTAGTCGACCAGCACGGCGTCGCCCATCTTGTGGCCGAAGCGCCCGGTCTGCAGGATCTGGGGCGCCCGGCTCATCACCTCGGCGCCGCCGGCGACCGCGATCTCGGCGTCGCCGAGCATGATCGTCTGGGCGGCCGAGACGATCGCCTGGACGCCGCTGCCGCACAGCCGGTTCAGGGTCATCGCCGGCACCGCCTTCGGGATGCCGCCGTCGATCGCCGCGACGCGCGACAGGTAGGCGTCGCGCGGCTCGGTCGGGATGACGTTGCCGAACACGACGTGCCCGACCGCATCGCCCGCGACACCGGCCCGCGCCAGCGCGTCGGCGACGCAGGCGGCGGCGAGCCTCGTCGGCGGCTCGCCGGCGAGCGCGCCGCCGAACGTTCCGATGGCGGTGCGGTTGCCCGCGACGATCATGACGCCTTCAGCCACGGCAAGTCTTCCTTTCGCTGCGGCCGCGGACCGCGGCCGATCACCTCCCGCCCGAACGGTGAACGGCTCACCGGAGGCGGACCCTGTTTCGGCGGCGGCGCGGCCGGGGGCAACCCCGGGCGAGCGCACAGCCGGTGTGCGCCGGCGCGGCAGGCTCTAGGAGGCCTGGCCTGCGGGCGGATCGCCGTCGGTGACGAAGAGGCCGCCGACCACGAACCGCATGTAGGTGTCGATGACATGCGGCGGCGGCTGTACCACCTCGCCGCCTCGCAGGCAGTAGCGGGCGCTCAGCCAGCTGCGCGCGCTCATCAGCATCTGCGTGACGACGGCGATCTCCGCGGCGCCGCCGATGCGCAGGTTGCCGCGGCGGCTTTCGTACTCCATCGCCCGCTCATAGCTCGCGACCTGCAGCGCGACATGGCGGCGAAAGCCTTCGGGCGCCTGGATCTCGCCCTCGTTGAGGATCTTGAAGAGGTGCGGCGTGCGCTCCAGGAACTCGAAGAACCCGGCGATCCGCGCATGCTCGCGCGCCACCGGGCTGTCCGGCGCCGCCGCGACGCGGTCGCCGACGTGCCGCAGCAGCTCGAGGCTGATCGCCGGCAGCAGTTGGTCGAGCAGGTCCTGGCGAGACTCGAAGTAGTTGTAGAACGTGCCTTGGGCGACGCGCGCCCGCTCCGTGATGCGCGCGACCGACGTGCCCGCGTAGCCGTGCTCGCCGACCACCTCGATGGCGGCCGCGAAGAGGGCCTTGCGGGTGGCCTCGGCCTTTTCGGCGCGCTTCATCCGCCGCTGGGGCGGGTCCGTTCGACGGGTGACGCCGTCACGATCGTCGCGCGCGGGATTCGGAGAGCGAGCCATGGCCGGCATTCATAGGGACGGGCAAGGCACCCGTCAATATTATGAATTGTGACCCACGATTCATAATTCTTTACTCGCGGCACGATCCGTCCTAGCGTTCGGACATTCGCGCCGCAGCCGGCGCCGTCCGTGGGCTCCGCGGGCTGCCCGGCCGCCGAGCCCTGAGACGAGGACGCCCGTGCCGAGCTTCGATCCCTACGACGGCGAGGAGATCCGCCGGCGCCTCCTCGACTTCCTGCGCACGGCCGCCGGGCCGGACGTCGAGATCGGGCCGCTGCGCCGCTATACCGTCGGCTTCTCGTGGATCACCTTCGGCTTCTCCGCCCGCTGGACCGCGGAGGAGGGGCCGGTGGCGCGCGACCTCATCCTGCGCGTCGGGCCGCCGAACGGCATCTTCGGCCCCTACAAGGCCTCGCCCGAGTTCCTGACGCTGAAGAGCCTCGCCGGCAGCGGCGTGCCGGTGCCCTCGGCCCACTGGTACTCCGACGACGACGCGATCCTCGGCGCGCCGTTCTTCGTCTGCGACCTCGTTCCCGGCGACGCGCCGGTGCCGTGGACGCGCGACGGCGGCCCGGCCTTCGGCGAGGAGGATCGCCGGCGGCTCGGCGGGCAGTTCCTCGGCGCCCTCGCCGCGCTGCACGATTTCGAATGGCGCGGCACGCCCGCCGCCGCCCTCGACGGGGCGACGGACGTCGCCGCGGCCGCCTTCGTGCAGATCGACGAGTGGGAGCGGCGGATGCACGCCTGGTCGCCGCGACGCTTTCCGATGCTCGAGTGGGCGGTGATGTGGTTCCGCCAGAACGCCCCCCGCGCCGAGCGCATCGGCATCGTCCACGGCGACTTCCGCATCGGCAACTTCCTCGCCGTCGACGGCTCGATCACGGCGATCCTCGACTGGGAGCTCGTCCACCTCGGCGATCCCCTGGAGGATCTCGGCTGGATCTGCCTGCAGGCCTGGCGCGGGCGCTCGCCCTACATGTGCCACCTGTTCACGCGCGAGGAGCTGCACGAGCGCTACGCGGCGCTGACCGGGCGGCCGATCGACCTCGCGGCGCTGCGCTACTGGGAGGCGTTCGGCACCTTCCGGCTGGCGGTCATGCACCTCGGCGCCACCCACTGCTACGAGGCCCGCGGCTTCAACGACCTGCGCATGGCCGGCATGGGCGCGCAGATTCCGCGCATGCTGCTGCAGGTCGAGACGGCCGTGGAGCGCGCGGCATGAACAATTCCCTCGCGCGTCTCATGGAGGGCATCGTCGCGACCCTCCGCGCCGACGTCATCCCGCATGTCGGCGACGCCTATGCGCGCGGCCAGGCGATCGGCGTGATCGACGTGCTCAACAACATCGCCCCGCGGCTCGACTGGGCCTGCGGTCCGATCGCCGAGGCGAACGCCGCCCGCCGGGCGACCATCGCGGAGGTGCGCACGCTCCTGCCGACGGCGCCGGAGGCCCTGTCGACGGCGGCGGCCGACCGTGGCGACGGACTGTCGTCGGACGTTCTCCTCGCCGAGCGCGACCGGCTCGATGCCGAGATCGCCGCGCTCGTCCACCACGCCTTCGGGCCGGCGGCGCGTGGCGAGGTCGAGGCGGCGCGGGCGCGCCTCCGCCGGCACATGCACGACGAGGCCGCGCTCGAGATGACGCTGACGCGCAAGCCGCTGTTCGCCGAGATCACCAAGGGGAGCGGATGAGGGGAGCCACGTCGGCTCCGCCATCCGCCGCAAGCAGAGACGCTCATGTTCGCCGAACCCTCCGAGACAACCCGTGCGCTGAAGGCGAAGCTCACAGCCTTCATGGACGCCCACGTCTACCCGAACGAGCGGGCGATCCTCGCCGAGCCGCGCGACGGCAGCGAGCGCTGGGAGGCACGGCCGGAACTCCGCGCGCTCCAGGCGAAGGCGCGCGCCGAGGGCCTCTGGAACCTCTTCTACAGCCACGGTCCGGAGGGGCAGGGGCTCTCGAACTACGAGTACACGCACCTCTGCGAGGTGCTCGGCCGCTCGCTCGCCGCGCCGGAGGTGTTCAACTGCAACGCGCCGGACGTCGGCAACATGGAGATCCTCGCCACCTACGGCACGCCGGCCCAGAAGGAGCGCTGGCTGAAGCCGCTGCTCGCCGGCGAGATCCGCTCCTGCTTCGCGATGACGGAGCCGCGCGTCGCCTCCTCGGACGCGACCAATATCGAGACCGCGATCCGCCGCGACGGCGACGACTACGTCGTCACCGGCCGCAAGTGGTGGATCACCGGGGCGATGTCGGCGCGCTGCAAGGTGGCGATCGTCATGGGCAAGAGCGACCCCTCGGCGGCCAAGCACAAGCAGCAGTCGATGATCCTCGTGCCGATGGACCTTCCCGGCGTGCGCGTCGAGCGGGCGCTCTCCGTCTACGGCTACGAGCATCCGCCGCTCGGCCACGCCGAGGTGGTGTTCGACGACGTCCGCGTGCCGGCCGACGGCATGCTGCTCGGCGAGGGGCGGGGATTCGAGATCGCGCAGGGCAGGCTCGGTCCCGGGCGGATCCATCACTGCATGCGCTTCATCGGCCTCGCCGAACGGGCGCTCGAGATCATGTGCGTGCGCGCGAAGTCGCGCGCCGCGTTCGGCTCGACGCTCGCCGAGATGGGCGCGGTGCGCCAGGCGATCGGCCAGTCGCGCTGCGACATCGAGCAGGCGCGGCTCCTCACGCTGAAGGCTGCCTGGATGATGGACCGGGCCGGCAACAAGGCCGCCCGCAACGAGATCGCGATGGCGAAGATCGTCGTGCCGACGATCGCCGGCCAGGTCATCGACCGGGCGATCCAGGTGCACGGCGGCGCCGGGCTGAGCCAGGACTTCTTCCTCGCCGAGGCGTTCGCCGAGACGCGCTTCCTGCGCATCGGCGACGGCCCCGACGAGGTGCATCGCGAGGCGCTCGCCCGTGCCGAGCTCGCCCGTCACCCCTGATCGACGAGCCGAGGAGAATCGCATGACCCAACGCCCGCTCGAGGCCGGCGTGACGCTGACGACGCCGGGACGCACCATCGGCGAATGCGACATCGCGACCTTCGCCGGCCTCGTCGGCGACTTCACGCCGGTGCACGTCGACGAGGAGTTCGCCAGGACGACTCCGTTCGGCACGCGCATCGCGCACGGGCCGCTGGCGATGGCGACGGCGATCGGCATGTTCACCCAGACCGGCCTTCTCGGCGAGCGGGTGATCGGGCTCGTCAATCTGTCGTGGGACTTCTCCGGACCCGTGAAGATCGGCGACACCGTGCGCTCGCGCGTCACCGTCGAGACGGTCCGCCCGACCTCGAAGCCCGGCCGCGCCCTCGCGACCTTCGCCTTCGAGGTCATGAACCAGCGGGGCGAGGCCGTGCAGACCGGCCGCATGCACGTCGTCGTGCGCGCCGACTGACCGCCCGATCCACGAGGAGCGCTGCACCATGAGCGATTTCATCATGCGGCCGGAGGACGAGCGGACGCACCCCCCGGACGCCTCGGTCAACTTCAACGAGAGCGTCTACACCAACGGCTTCGACACCGTCTCGCTGGTCGGCGGCTGGATGCGGCTCGGCAACCGGGTGAACGAGGGTCATGCCGAGCTCTCGGTCTGCCTCTATTTGCCCGACGGGCGGATCGCCTGCCAGTTCCGCAGGCCGACGATCACCGACAACGCCCGCTTCGAGGCCGGCGGCATCTCCTACGCCGTGATCGAGCCCCTGCGTTCGGTGTCGATGCGCTACGACGGCGATCTCGTGATCGTCACCGATCCGGACGCCCTGCGCGACCCGAAGGCGCTCTTCGCGAGCGGCCCGCGCTTGCCCGGCCATGTCCACTGGGTGCACGAGGCCGAATCGCCCGTGCACGGCGGCGAACCGGTCGGCGACCACGTCGAGACGATGTACGGGCGCGACTTCTCGCTCGGTCACTTCAACCAGCACGGCCGGGTGCGCGGCGAGATCCGCGTCGGCGACGAGCGCTGGTCGATCGACGGTCGCGGCTGGCGCGACCACTCGTGGGGTCCGCGCTACTGGCAGGCGATCTACTACTACCGGCTGTTCATCGCGAACTTCGACGACGGATCGGCCTTCATGCTCCTGAAGATTACCGACCGTTCCGGCGTCGCCCGGCGCCGCGGTGTCCTCCTCGTCGACGGCCGCTACGAGGAGGTCACCGACATGGACGTCATGACCGAGTGGACGGACCAGAAGGACCCGGCGCGCGTGCGGATCGGCGTCCGCACCGCGCACCGCAAGGCGGTCATCGACGGCGAGGTGCTGCGGCTCGCGCCGCTGCGCAACCGCCGCCAGGCGGACGGCGAGACACTGGTGTCGCGGATCGCGGAAGGGTTCACGCGGTTCACCTGGGACGGGCGCCCGGGCTACGGCATGACCGAGTACATCGAGCGGATCGAGGACGGCGAGGTCGTCGGCTATCCGCTCTGAGCGGCGTCGGCGGGCGCGATGCGCTCGAGTCGGGCGGCCACCCGCTCCAGCCGTTCCAGCGTGTCCTCGAGGGGGTCGCGGGTGCCGTCGGGATCGACGGCGAGGCCGCGGTAGACGATGTCGGTGATGCTGTCGGCGGTGGCGTCGATCTCGAAGTCGCCCTCGTTGCGCAGGAACGCCCAGGTGCGGTGCTCGATGCAGCCGTAGATGAGGTCGCGCACGAGGCTCGGCGAGACGTCGGCGCGGAACTCGCCGGCGGCCATCGCCTCCTTGACCACGTCGATGATGCGGTGGGTGTAGGTCTGGTTGAGCTGGAACAGCCGCGTCTTGCGGTAGTCCGGGTCCGGCCGCAACTCCTGGAAGACGAGGCGGCTCAGCGCCGGCTCGCGGCGGATCGACGAGAGATGCAGGTGGACGACGAAGCGGATGCGGTTCCAGGTGCCGCGCACGCTGGTGAACTGCTCGTCGTTGCGCGCCAGCATCTCCTCGTACCAGTGCTCGACGACGCGGACGAGGAGGTCGCGCTTGTTCGCGAAGAAGCGGTAGATGCTGCCCTCGACGACGCCCGCCCGCTCGGCGATGTCGGAGATCAGCGCCTCGCTGTAGCCCTTCTCGGTGAAGACGGCGCGGGCGGCGAGCATGATGTCGGCAATGCGCCGCTCGGCGGGCAGCCGGTTGACCGGCCGGCGGGTCCGGTTCTGTGCGGCCGCGACCTTGCCGGTCCGGGGCCGCTTCACCGTCGCAACGTCGTCGCCGACGGAGTCCTTCCGTATCGTCACGTCACACCGTCATCGCCGCATCGACCGGACTGAACAGACATGCTCGGCCCCCTTCGGTCAAGCGCACGGCGTGCCGGCGGCCGCGGTCAGGGCTGCAGCCGCCGCTCCATCTCGTGGCGGAGGATCTTGCCGGTGGTGTTGCGCGGAAAGTCGTCGAAGGCGATGAAGTGGACTTCGCGCGGGCGCTTGTAGCCCGCGAGCCGGCTCCGGCAGAGCGCCTCGATCGCCGCCTCGGACAGGCTGTCGTCGCGGCGCGAGATGAAGGCCACGGGGACTTCGCCCCACTTGGCGTCGGGCTTCTTGACGACGACGGCATCGCTCACCCGCGGGTCGGCGAGGAGCACGCGCTCGATCTCGGCCGGGTAGATGTTCTCGCCGCCCGACTTGATCATGTACTTCGCCCGGTCGACGAAGTCGTAGGTGCCGTCCGGGTTGCGGCGGAAGAGGTCGCCCATCCTGAACCAGCCGTCCGCGAAGTCGCGGGCGTTGCTCTCCGCGGCGTTCCAGTAGCCGCTGAAGACCGTCGGCCCGCGCACCGCCGCCTCGCCCATCTCGCCGTCCGGAACGTCGGCGCCGGCCGGATCGAGCAGGCGCAGCTCGCAGAGCGAGCTGCGGGTCTTGGAGAGCGACGTCGGCACCTCGCCGGGCGGGATCAGCGAGGACGAGCAGGGCGGCAGCCCGGTCTCCGTCGAGCCGAAGCTGTTGAGGTAGGGGGCGCCGGAGAGCCCGGAGAGCTCGGCGATCAGGCTCTTCGGCACGAGGTCCGCCATCGCGCCGATCGCCCGGATGCCCTTCGCCGTGCGGCCCTGCCGCAGCCGCTCGACCACCGGCTCGATCGAGCCCGGCATCAGCAGCAGCCAGCCGAGGCGGTGCCGCTCGAGGATCTCGACGACGGCGTCGGCGTCGAAGCCGTCGCAGACGAAGACGGTCGCGCCCGACATCAGCGCGCCGAGCACCTGGTCGGTCGAGCCCATGTGGAACATCGGCGCCCAGGCGACGAAGCCGTCCTCCTCGGTCGCCCGAATGTCCATCCGCAGCACAGTCATCCGCGCGATCTCGGCGCGGTGGCTGATGAGGGCGCCCTTCGGCAGACCGGTGGTGCCGCTCGTGTAGAGGATGACGAGGCCGTCCTCGGGGTCGACCGGCGGGCGCGCGTGCGGTCCCGGCGGCGCCGCGTCGAGGAGGCGCTCGTAGTCGTCCTCGAGGCAGAGCGCTTCCGCGCCGCCGAGATCCACCGCGGCGAGCGCCGGTGCGAAGCGGCGCGAGACGAGCACGAGCTTCGGCGAGACGAGGTCGAGGCAGTGCTGCAGCTCGTCGGTCGCGAGGCGCCAATTCTGGCAGGCGACGATGGCGCCGAGCCAGGCGGCGGCGAGCTGTGTCTCGGCATACTCGTGCCGGTTCTCGGAGAGGATCGCGATGCGGTCGCCGCGGTCGACGCCTCTGGCGGCGAGCGCGGCGGCGAGGCGGAGCACCCGCCGCTGGAGGTCGCCGTAGCTGCGCCGGAGCGCTCCCTGCACGACGGCGACCGCCTCCGGGCGCTGCGCGGCGCGCGAGGCGAACAGCTCGTAGGCGTCGAGCCTGCCCGCGCGCAGGATCGCGGCACGCGTCGTGGCGTCCGACGGCTCGATCGGCGATGTCACGGTCGTGGCCTCCCTCGTGCCGGCCCGCGCCGGCTCTTTTCTTCGGCTCAGACGGCGGCGGCCTACGTCGCCGCCAGCCGCTCCAGCCGCCGCGTGACCTGTTCGATCCTGACGGCGACGTCCTCGCTCGCCACCACCGGACGGGGCGGCTGCAGCCCTCGATACACGAGATCGATGATGGCGTCGGCGGCGGCGTCCGGATCGAGCGTACCCTCGCCGCGGAGATAGGCCCAGGTGCGGTGCTCGATGCAGCCGTAGATCATGTCGCGCACGACGATCTGCGACACGTCCGGCCGGATCTCGCCCTTGGCGATGCCCTCGCGGACGATGTCGATGGTGCGCCGCGTGTACTGCCGGTTCAGGTTGAAGACGACGGTGCCCATGTAGTCGGCGCTCGACCGCAGGTGCTGGAACATCAGCCGGCACAGCGCCGGGTCGTCGTGGATCGCCGACAGGTGCCGCCAGATCATGAAGCGCAGGCGGTTGCGCGTGCCGGAGATGCCGGCCAGGCGAGCGTCGTAGTCCGAGAGCATCGCCTCGTACCAGTGCTCGATCACCTTGACGAGAAGGTCGCGCTTGTTGTCGAAGTAGCGGTAGATCGTGCCTTCGACGACGCGGGCGCGCTGGGCGATCTCCGACAGGAGCGCGTCGTCGTAGCCCTTCGTCTCGAAGACGTGGCGGGCGGCCGCCATGATGTCGGCGACGCGCCGCTCGCGCGACTGGCGGGTGGCGGGGCGCCGCGGCGCGGGCCCCGTCATCGGTCGCCCCCGCCGCCGGCCGGCCGGCGCATGAATCCCGGCGGCCGCTTCTCCATGAAGGCGCGCATCCCTTCCGCCCACTCCGATCCGCCGGCGACGGCCGCGAGCGCATCGAGGGCGATCTCGTTCGCCTCCTCGCCGTCGGCGGTCTCGCAGCGATAGATCGCCCGCTTGGCTTCGGCGACGGCGGTCGGACCGCACTTCAGGAGGCGCGCGGCGAGCGCCAGCGCCTCGGCGGCGAGCGCCTCGGGTGGGCAGGCGCGGGTGGCGAGGCCGGCGGCGACGGCGGCATCGGCGTCGAGCTGGTCGCCGAGGAGGACGATCTCGAGCGCCCTGGCGCGCCCGACGATCTTGGCGAGGAGCTGAAGCCCGCCGCCGGCCGGGATCGCGCCGAGCCGCACCTCGGTGAGGCCGATGCGGGCGTCGGCGGCGATGACCCGGAAATCGCAGGAGAGCGCGAGCTCGCAGCCGCCGCCGAGGGCGAAGCCGTTGATCGCCGCGATGCTCACGAACGGCTTGGTGTGCAGCTTGCGGAACACCCGGAGGATCGGCCGGACGTAGTCCTCGCGGATGGCAAGGGCCGAGCCGAGCGGAGTGTTGGGCTCGGTGAAGTAGTCGATGTGCGCGCCGGCGCAGAACGCCCGTCCCTGTCCCGTCACGATGAGGACGCGGGCGCCCCGGCGGTGCGCCTCCTCGACCGCGTCGTCGAGCGCCCGCACCATCTCGAGGGTGAGCGTGTTGAACGCGGCTCCGCGTGCAAGGGTGAGGCAGGCGACGTCGTCTATAGGCCAGTCGAGGACGACACTCGGAGACGGGTCGGCGGGCGGCTGCATCGATCCTCCGGGACGGCGCTCCCGCCCCGGCGTTACCGAGGCGGCGCTGCAAGTCGGGGATTGACAAACATCGCCGCCTTGCCGTTAATGAAGACAATTCATCAATAACGCGCTCGATGCAAGTTCGAAAAGCGCGATTGCCGCCAGGAGCGAAGGCGGAGCCGGCGGGGAGGAAGTGCATGCAGTCGAGACCGGATGGCCGGCTACAGTCACCTGTCGGCGAGGCCGGCAAGGTGGCCTGGGGCGGCCCGTTGGTAAACCCGGCTCATCTCGTCGCTGGCGACGTCGGCGGCGCGGCCCCCGCCGCGTGGAAGGCGGCCGTCCGTTGCTGACGCTCAGCAACGTCCAGGTCCTCTACGACAGGGCCATCGAGGCGGTTCGCGACGTGTCGATCCACGTCGAGGCGCGCGCCATCGTCGCGCTGCTTGGCTCGAACGGCGCCGGCAAGTCGACCATCCTGAAGGCGATCTCCGGCGTGCTCTACCAGGAGGACGGCGAGATCGTCAGCGGCTCGATCGCCCTCGACGGCGCCGTCATCAGCGGCGGCTCGCCGGGCTCGATCATCCGCAAGGGGCTGATCCAGGTGCCCGAGGGCCGCGCGCTGTTCGCCACCCTGACGGTCGAGGAGAACCTCCTGATGGGCGGCTACACGCGCAGCCGCGGCGAGGTGCAGGAGGGGCTGGAGCGCGTCTACGGCATGTTCCCGCGCGTCAAGGAGCGGCGTACTCAGACGGCCGGCTACCTGTCGGGCGGCGAGCAGCAGATGGTCGCCATCGGCCGCGCCCTGATGGGCCGCCCGAAGCTGCTGATGCTCGACGAGCCTTCGCTCGGTCTCGCGCCGCAGATCATCGACGGCATCTTCGACGCGATCGTGAGCCTCAACCGCGACCAGGGCCTGACGGTGCTCCTCGTCGAGCAGAACGCCCAGCTCGCGCTGCAGGTCGCCTCGCACGGCTACATCATGGAGAACGGCCGCATCGTGCTCGACGGCTCGGCCGAGAAGCTTCTGTCGAACAACGACGTGCAGGAATTCTACCTCGGCTTCTCGGGCGGCGCGAAGAAGAGCATGCGCGACGTCAAGCACTACAAGCGCCGCAAGCGGTGGCTGTCATGAGCGCGCTGCTCGAGCTCCAGGACGTCACCATGCGGTTCGGCGGCCTGACCGCCGTCAACAGCGTCAGCCTGACGGTCGAACAGGGCCAGATCTACAGCCTGATCGGGCCGAACGGCGCCGGCAAGACGACGATCTTCAACCTGATCAGCGCGGTGTTCCGCCCGACCTCGGGCCGGATCGTCTTCGACGGGACCGACATCTCGCGGCTGCCGACCTACGCGCTCGCGCGCCTCGGCATCGCGCGCACCTTCCAGAACCTCGCCGTCTTCAAGCACGAGACGGTGGTCGCGAACCTCCTCGTCGGGATGCACTCGCACCTCCGGGCCGACCCGATTTCGGCGGCGGTCTTCTGGGGGCGGGCGCGGCGCGAGGAGATCCGGGCGCGCGAGCGGGTCGAGGAGATCATCGACTTCCTCGAGATCGAGGACATCCGCGACCACGTCGTCGGCACGCTCTCCTACGGCCAGCAGAAGCGCGTCGAGCTCGGGCGGGCGCTCGCGGTCTCGCCGCGGCTCCTCCTCCTCGACGAGATGGTGTCGGGGATGAACCAGGAGGAGCGCGAGGACATCGCCCGCTTCATCCTCGACCTCAAGGACGAGCTCGGCATGACCGTGTTCATGGTCGAGCACGACATGGGGATCGTCATGGACATCTCCGACCACGTCTGCGTCGTCAACCACGGCCGCAAGATCGCCGAGGGAACGCCGGCGGAGATCTCGACGAACCCCGACGTGGTGGACGCCTATCTCGGTGCGAGGCGGACGGCGGCATGACCCTCGACGTTGAGACTCTGGCGGCGCTGACGATGCCGCAGGTGCTGAAGCGGCGGGCCGACGAGGACGGCGACGCGCTCGCCTTCCGCGAGAAGTCCAAGGGCCTGTGGCGGCGGACGAGCTGGCGCGGCTACTACGACAACGCCCGCAGGCTCGCCATCGGCCTGTGGGCGCTCGGCTTCCGCCCCGGCGACCGGCTCGCCGTCGCCGGCGACGACAGCCCCGAATGGCTCTACGCCGACCTCGCCGCGCAGATGATCGGCGGCGCCTGCCTCGGCGTCTACCCGACCAATCCGTGGCCGGAGCTGCAGTACATCCTGCGCCACTCGCGCTGCCGCTTCGTGATCTGCGGCGACCAGGAGCAGACCGACAAGGCGATCGACGCGCAGCGGAACGACGGCGGCCTGCCCGATCTCCTCAACATCGTCTGCGTCGACATGAAGGGCATGCGCCACTACACGCACGAGGGGCTGATGTCCTTCGAGGCGGTGATGGCGCTCGGCGCCCGGCACGAAGAGGACCTCGGCCCGAAGATCGACGCCGCGCTCTCCGCCGGCAAGCCCGACGACGTGGCGATCATCGTCTACACCTCCGGCACCACGGGCATGCCGAAGGGGGCGATGCTCACCCACCGCAACATGCTGCACTCGGCCGCCGAGGTGGTGAGGACGGTGGGTCTCAGCCAGTCGACCTACTCGGTGCTCTGCTACCTGCCGCTCTGCCACGTCGCCGAGCGCAGCTTCTCGACCGTGATGCAGCTCCTCACCGGCTGCACGGTGAGTTTTGCGGAATCGGTCGACACGGTCGTCGTCAACCTGCGCGAGATCGCCCCCAAGGGCTTCCTCGGCGTGCCGCGCATCTGGGAGAAGATGCAGCAGAGCGTGCTCTACCGGGTGAAGGACACGACCGCCTTCCAGCGGCGGGTGTTCGAGTTCTGCATGCGGCACGGGCGGCCGATCGCCGAGCGGCGGCTCGCCAACGGCGGCGACCTCGCGAGCCTCGGCGACCGCCTCGCCTTCGCGGCGCTCTGGCTCGTCTGCTTCCGCAGCCTGCAGCGCTTTCTCGGGCTGAACCGGGTCCGCCATGGTTTCTGCGGCGGCGCCACCGTGTCGCCGGAGGTGCTGCTGTTCTTCTGGATCCTCGGCGTGCCGATCTACCAGATCTACGGCATGACCGAGAGCGCCGGCGTCTCGCACATGCAGCGCCCCGGCGCGACGCGCTCCGGCTGCTCGGGCCCGCTGATCGGCGGCCTCGAGCAGACGCTCGCCGAGGACGGCGAACTGCTCCTCAAGGGCGCGAGCGTCTTCAAGGGCTACCTGTTCGACGAGCAGGCGACCGAGCGCGTGCTCGCGGGCGGCTGGCTGCACACCGGCGACATCGTCGCGTTCACCGAGAACGGCGAGGTGTCCGTGCTCGACCGCAAGAAGGACATCCTGATCACCTCCGGCGGCAAGAACATCACGCCGTCGCTGATCGAGAACGCCCTCAAGGATTCGCCCTACATCCGCGAGGCGATCCTCATCGGCGACGGGCGGAACTTCCTGTCGGCGCTGATCCAGGTCGACTTCGAGGTCGCCGGCAAGTGGGCGCAGCAGAACGGGCTGCAGTACACGACCTACCGCTCGCTCGCCGAGAACCCGCGCATCCGCGAGCTGGTCGAGGGCGAGGTGAAGCGCGTCAACGAGCGCTTCGCCCGCGTCGAGAACGTGCGCAAGTTCGTCATCCTCTTGAAGGAGCTCGACCACGACGACGGCGAGCTCACGGCGACGATGAAGGTGCGCCGCAGGATCATCGAGGAGCGGTTCGGCAACGAGATCGCCCAGATCTACGGGACGGCCGCGTGATGGATTTCTTCCTGCTGCTCATCTCCACCGGCCTCGTCTCGGGCGCCGCCTACGGCCTCATCGCCATGGGCTTCGCACTGATCTACAAGGCGACCGGCGTCGTGAACTTCGCGCACGGCGAGCTCGTGATGCTGACGGCCTACATCTCGTTCAGCCTCGCCTCGGCGTTCGACCTGTCGTTCTTCCCGCTGATGGCGCTGACGATCCCGATCTCGATGGCGATCGGCCTCGCGCTCGAGCGCATCTTCATCCGGCCGATGCTGGGCGAGCCGATCTTCGCGATCGTCATGGTGACGGTCGGCCTCGCGGTGATCCTGCGCGGCGTCACGATCATGATCTGGGGCCCGGACCCCTTCAACGCCACGGCCGGGCTGCCGACGGGCGTGATCGAGATCGGGTCGATCCCGTTCTATCCGGCGCAGCTCTACATGATCGGCGCGCTCGCCGTGATGACGCTGCTCGCCTGGCTGTTCCTGCGCTTCAGCCGGCTCGGCATCGCCATGCGCGCGGTCGCCGCCAACGAGACGGCGGCGCTCCTCGTCGGCATCAGCGTCAGCCGCATCCACGCCTTCGCCTGGATGTTCTCCTCGGCGATCGCCTCGGTCGCGGGCGTCCTGTTCGCCGCCAACTTCAAGCTCGCCCCCGACCTCTGGTTCCAGGGGCTGAAGTCCTTCCCCGCCGTCATCCTCGGCGGCATGGATTCGGTGATCGGCGCGGCGCTCGCCGGCCTGATCATCGGCGTCGTCGAGAACCTGTTCCAAGGATATGTCGGGCAGGGGCTGCGCGAGATCTCCGGCTTCATCGTCATCATCATCGTGCTGATGGTCCGACCTTACGGGCTCTTCGGCAGCCGAGAGATCGAGCGGGTCTGACATGCGCACCGGACACTACAAGGAATCGCTCGGCCAACTCGTCGCCTTGACCGACAGCCCGACCGTCAAGGCGTGGTCGATCGGCCTCGTGGTCGTGCTTCTTGCAGCTCCCTTCGCGATCGGCAATTACGGGCTGACGCTGATGGTCTCCGCATTGATCGCGGTGATCGGCGCCGTCGGGCTCAACATGCTGACCGGCACCACCGGCCTCATCTCCCTCGGCCAGGCCGGCTTTCTCGCCGTCGGCGCCTACACGAACGCGATCCTGCTCGCCGACTTCGGCTGGCCGGTCTGGCTCAGCCTGCCGGCGGCCGGCATCGCGGCGGCGATCGTCAGCATCATCGTCGGCATCCCGTCGCTCCGGCTGAAGGGGCTCTACCTCGCCATCACCACGCTCGCCTTCGCCTTCATCATCAACCACATCATCCTCTATGCGGAGTGGCTGACGCACGGGCCGAACGGGGTGTTCGTGACGGGAGCGACGCTGTTCGACATCGACCTGCAGAAGGGCAAGCCGCTCTACTACCTCACCCTCGGCATCACGATCCTGACCATCCTCGCCGCGCTCAACATCTCGCGCACCCGGATCGGCCGGGCGTGGATGGCGATCCGCGACCACGACATCGCCGCGCGGGTGATGGGCATCGACCTCGTGCGCTACAAGCTGCTCGCCTTCATGTGCTCGTCGTTCATCGTCGGCATCGCCGGGGCGCTGATCTCCTTGCAGATCCGCTTCGTCAACATCGACGTGTTCGCGCTCATCCTGTCAATCGAGGCGCTCGCGATCATCATCCTCGGCGGGCTCGGATCGATCGCCGGGGCGGTGCTTGGGGCGGTGTTCCTGTCGTTCCTGCCCGAGGCGATCCGCCTGTTCTTCACGGCGTTCGTCGATCCCAACTCGACCTTCTACACGAGCTACGTGTTCGAGATCCGCGGCGTCGTCTACGGCGTCGTCATCGTCGTGTTCCTGCGTTTCGTGCCGGACGGGCTGATCGGCCTGTGGCGGAACGTGCGCAAGTACTGGAGCAACTGGCCGCTCGCTTACTAGTGACCGAGAACAACCAGGCGGAGGAAACGGAATGCGCAAGCACATCATCGCGATCACGGCGGCGCTCATGCTGTCGACGACGGCCTACGCGGCCGAACCCGGCGTCACCGATACCGAGATCAAGGTCGGCGACGTCAACATCATGACCGGGCCGGCCTCGTTCATCGGGCGGGCGGTGGCGGTCGGCTCGAAGATCGCCGCGGCGGAGATCAACGCCGCCGGCGGCGTCAACGGCCGCAAGATCGTCGTCGTCACCGAGGACGACGGCTACATCCCGGCGCGCTCGTTCCAGGCGCTCACCAAGCTGATCGAGGTCGACGGCATCTTCGCCCTCAACGGCACCTCGGGCACCGCCAACGTGCTCGCGATGATGCCGCTGATCACCGAGAACAACCTGCCGACGGTCGTCACCACGGCGCCGAACGAGCTCGTCTACAAGCCGGTCCGCCCGTCGGTCTTCACGGTCGGCGCCAGCTATTCCGACGCCTTCTACGGCCAGCTCAAGTACATCCACGACAACCTCGTCAAGGAAGGCGGAGTCTATGGCCTCATCCGCCAGGACGACGACTTCGGCGGCGCGATCGAGCACGGCTACGAGCGGGCGGTGAAGGAGTTCGGCCTGAAGGACGCGATGCGGCTGCGCTACAAGAAGGGCACGGCCAACTTCGCCGCCGAGATGGCGCAGATGAAGCAGGCCGGCGTCAACGTGCTGGCGAACGGCGGCATCATCGCCGGCGCCGCCAACATTCTCGGCGAGGCGCGCAAGCTCGGCATGGACATGCAGGTGGCGGGCGTCTGGAGCGAGGACATGCCGCCCTCGGTCAATCTTTCTGCGCCGGCCGGCTACGACTACCTCGTCGCCGACTACGTCGCGCTCAACGGCCCGGCGGTCGACGCTTTCCTGGAGAAGGCGAAGCAGTTCGCCAGCGCCGACGAGATCGCCGCCATCAACCGCTACACCTACATCACCTATGTTGGGCTGAAGGTGCTCGCCAATGCGATGGCGCAGTGCGGGCAGGATCTGACGCGTGCCTGCACGATCGAGAAGCTGAAGGCGACCAACGGGTTCGATGCGGGCGGCCTCACCGCGCCGATCAGCTTCGACAACGAGCAGCAGCTCTCCGGCACGGCGGTCGCCGTCTACCAGCTGAACGCCAAGGACAAGACGTTCAAGGCGCTGACCGACTTCGTCGAGTACTGACCGCGACGACGGCCCGCCGGCGCGAAGGCGTCGGCGGGCCGGCTCGACCGAGCCTCGTGGTCGCCACCGCCCGCCCGCCGCACGAGGACCCGCATGGCCGTTCCGTCCGCCTTCGCCGGCCGCCTGGCCGCGCCCGTCGTCGCCGCGCCGATGTTCCTGATCTCCGGTCCGGACCTCGTCGTCGAGACCTGCCGCGGCGGCGTCGTCGGCACCTTTCCCGCCCTCAACCAGCGCACCAGCGAGGGCTATGCGGCCTGGCTCGACGAGATCGCCGAGCGGCTCGCCGCCGCGTCGGCCGAGGACGGCATCGAGCCGGCGCCGTTCGGCGTCAACCTCGTGGTGCATCGGTCCAATCCGCGCCTTTCGGCGGACCTCGAGATCACGCTCGCCAAGCGCGTGCCGCTCGTCGTCACCTCGCTCGGGCTCGACCGCGACCTCGTCGGCGCGGTGCACGCCTACGGCGGCCTCGTCTTCCACGACGTCACCAACCTGAAGCACGCCGAGAAGGCGGCCGCCGCCGGCGTCGACGGGCTGATCGCGGTCGCCTACGGCGCCGGCGGCCACGCCGGCCTCATCAGCCCGTTCGCGGCGCTCTCCGAGATCCGGCGGGTGTTCTCCGGCACGCTGCTCCTCGGCGGGGCGATCTCGAACGGCGCGCAGGTGGCGGCGGCGCGCCTGATGGGCGCCGACATGGCCTATGTCGGCACCCGCTTCATGGCGACGCGCGAGAGCCTCGCGGTCGAGCGGCAGAAGGCGATGCTGCTCGCCGCGAACGCCGCCGACATCGTCTACACCCCGGCGATCAGCGGCGTACCGGGTAACTTCCTGCGCCCGAGCATCGTCGCCGCCGGCCGCGACCCGGACGACCTGACGCCGCCGGCGCGCTACGACTTCGGCACCACCGACGCCAAGGCCTGGAAGGACATCTGGGCGGCCGGGCAGGGCGTCGGCGGCATCGACGAGATCCTCTCCGCCCGCGACCTCTGCGCCCGGCTCGCGCAGGAATACGACGAGAGCCTGGCCGGCGCCGGCGGTCTCCGCTGCGCGCGGGGCGGCGCCTCCTGAGCCTCGTCGTCGCTCAAGCCGCGGCGAAGCGGCGTGCGACCCAGGCGTTGAGGCGGTCGAGATAGAGATAGACGACCGGCGTCGTGTAGAGCGTCATCGCCTGGCTCACCAGGAGGCCGCCGACCATCGCGTAGCCGAGCGGCTGGCGCAGCTCCGAGCCGGTGCCGGTGCCGAGCATCAGCGGCACGCCGGCCAGGAGGGCGGCGAGCGTCGTCATCAGGATCGGGCGGAAGCGCATCAGGCAGGCGCGACGGATCGCGGCTTCGGGCTCGAGCCCCTCGCCGCGCTCGGCGGCGATGGCGAAGTCGACCAGCATGATCCCATTCTTCTTCACGATCCCGATCAGCAGGATGACGCCGATGAGGGCGATGATCGTGAAGTCGATGTGGAAGAGCCGGAGCGTGATCAGCGCGCCGAGCCCGGCCGACGGCAGGGTCGAGAGAATGGTCAGCGGGTGGATGTAGCTCTCGTAGAGCACGCCGAGGATCACGTAGATGACGGCGAGGGCGGCGGCGACGAGGATCGGCTCGCTCGCCAATGAGGTCTCGAACGCCTGGGCGTTGCCCTGGAAGCTGCCGGTCAGCGTCGCCGGCAGGCCCATCTCGACCTCCGCTGCGCGGATCGCCGCGACCGCATCGCCGAGCGCGACGCCGGGCGCGAGGTTGAAGGAGAGCGTGACCGACGGAAACTGGTCCTGGTGGTTGATCGAGAGATAGCTCGTCTTCTCGCTCGACACGTGCACCAGCGTGCCCAGGGGAACCTGCCCGCCGGTCGTCGGCGAGCGGATGTAGAGCTCGTTCAGCACCGCCGGCGTATCCTGGATGTCCGGCGCGACCTCGAGGATGACGTGGTAGCTGTCGAGCTGGGTGAAGTACTGCGTCACCTGGCGCTGGCCGAAGGCGTCGTCGAGCGTGTTGTCGATGACGTCGGCGGTGATGCCGAGCTCGGAGGCGCGGTCCCGGTCGATGGTGATGGTTTCCGTGAGGCCGCCGTCCTGCTGGTCGGTGGCGAGGTCGGCGAGCTCGGGCAGCGCGCGCAGCCGGGCGAGCAGGCGCGGCGCCCAGGTCTGCAGCTCGCCGAGGTCGCCATCCTGGAGCGTGTACTGATACTGCGTCCTCGAGACCCGCCCACCGACGTTGATGTCCTGCGCCGGCTGGAGGAAGAGCGCGGCGCCCTCGACCGCGGCGAGCGGCGCGCGCAGGCGGTCGATGATCTCGCTCGCCGAGGCTTCCCGTTGGTCGCGCGGCTTGAGGGTGATGAACATGCGGCCGTCGTTGACGGTCTGGCCGGCCGACGCGCCGATCGCCATTCCGACCGACGCGACGTCCGGATCGGCCGCGACGACGCGCCAGAGCGCGCGCTGGCGCTTCGCCATGTCGGCGAAGGAGATGTCCTCGGCCGCCTCCGAGACGCCGACGATGAGGCCGGTGTCCTGGATCGGAAAGAAGCCCTTCGGGATGGTGACGAAGAGATAGCCGGCGCCCGCGATGGAGGCGAGGAAGACGGCGAGGGTGACCCGGCGGTGGCGCAGTGCGACGTCGAGCGTCGCGGCGTAGCCGGCAAGGATCGCTTCGAAGGCCCGCTCCGACGCCCGGTAGAGGCGTCCGTGCGGCCGGCTGTGCGGATCGCCGAGGAAGCGCGCCGCCATCATCGGCGCCAGCGTCAGCGCGACGACGACCGAAACGGCGATGGTGATCGTCACGGTGATCGAGAACTCGCGGAACAGCCGGCCGACGATGCCGCCCATCAGCAGGAGCGGGATGAACACGGCGACCAGCGACAGGCTGATCGACAGGATGGTGAAGCCGATCTCGCTCGCGCCGTCGATCGCCGCCTGGATCGGCGTCTTGCCCATGGCGAGGTGGCGATCGATGTTCTCGAGCATGACGATGGCGTCGTCGACGACGAAGCCGACCGCAATCGACAGTCCCATCAGCGACAGGTTGTCGAGGCTGAAGCCCAGCACGTACATCAGCGTGAAGGTGCCGACGAGGGCGATCGGCACGGTCGCCGCCGGAACGGCCGTCGCCCGCACGCTGCGCAGGAACACGAAGATCACCGCGACCACGAGGGCGACGGTGATCATCAGCGTGACCTCGACGTCGTGCACCGAGGCGCGGATGGTCGTCGTGCGGTCGCTGAGGATCGTCATCTCGATCGCCGGCGGGATCGCCGCGCGGATCGACGGCAGCGCCGCCGTGATCGCATCCACGGTGTCGATGACGTTGGCGCCGGGCAGCTTGAAGACGGCCAGGATGATCGCCGGCTCGCCGTCGGCCCAGGCGGCGATCTGGAGGTTCTCCGCCGCGTCGACGGCCCGGCCGACGTTGCGGACCCGGATCGGGGCGCCGCCGACGACACCGAGGATGACGTCATTCCATGGCGCCGCCGAGACGATCTGGTCGTTGTCGTAGAGCGTGAACGTGTGCA